>ERZ1034998.35-NODE-35-length-97050-cov-45.605691_pt1 | contig 97050 bp, 92 predicted proteins | sample MGYA00520621_ERZ1034998 | MGnify/ENA primary metagenome ERZ1034998 (study PRJEB33766, sample SAMN09781748) | gut metagenome | biome: gut microbiome | host: Homo sapiens | place: Madagascar | study: EMG produced TPA metagenomics assembly of the PRJNA485056 data set... | reverse complement strand
CACAATATGTGATATTGCAAGCTAGCTTGCAAATACACATACTTGTGTTGGCTAGCCCCCGTAGGGGCTTTTGACACCTGAATCTTATAAGTGGAAACTGCTCAGAAATGGAGGTTATTATGAAAAAATATTTGGGAATAGTTGCAGCATGTGCAGCTCTGTGTCTTACAGTGGCGGATAGTGAAAATATTTACGCCATTGAGTCAAAAGAGGTACAGCAGCAGTATGAAGTGAATTTTGATACATATATAGAAGAAGGAATGCCGGAGGTGCAGCCGATAAACCGGGAGCATGAGCTTGACAGAAGTGCGGATGCAGTGCCGGCAAGCTATGATGTAAGAGAACATCAGACAGTTTCAGCAGTGAAAAATCAGGATTATAATAATAAAGCATATGGTACATGCTGGGCGTTTGCCAGCAGCAGTGTGAGTGAAAATAATATAATAAAAAAGCTTGGAGAGGGTGATGTAGATTTATCTGAGATGCACCTTACATATTTTGCATATCACAGACCGACAGACCCGTCAGGCGGGACAGCCGGAGATTACAATGAGGCGGTAAGTGCGGACTACAGGCAGCTTGGTGGAAATGCCAATCTTACCATAGCGTCCTACGCGTCATGGATGGGACCGGCAGCAGAGAGTGTACTTACATATGATAATGTAGAGAAATCCGCACTGGAAGTGTCTGATGAACTGGCATATGGCAGTAATGTAGCTCATATGCAGAACTCATACTGGGTATCCATGCAGGACAGGGATGTTGTCAAAAGGCTTGTAATGGAATATGGCGGAGCACAGGTGACATTCAGATGGAACACATCATATTACAATTATTCTAATGCGGCGTATTATAAAAATACGACAACTAATACGGGAGTAAATCATGCTGTTACGATTGTAGGATGGGATGACAATTATCCGGCAGAAAATTTTAAAAAGAAACCTGACGGGAACGGAGCATGGCTTATAAAAAACAGTTGGGGAGACAAGTGGGGAGACAACGGATATTTCTGGATGTCATACGAGGATGGAAACGTACAGAAGTCATCTGCGTATGTATTTGATTATGAGAGCACAGACAATTACAAATACAATTATCAGTATGATGGTGCGGCAGATTTGGGACGGTATGCTACATATAATGACGAACAGGCCTGGATGGCAAATATATTTACAACAGACAGTGACAAGACTTTAAAGGCAGTGTCATTCTATCTCATGTCGCCACAGATGGAATACACGATACAGATATACAAAAATCTTGCAGATGCTCCTGATCCTACAAACGGCACACCTGTTTTTGAGACTCCGCAGTCTGGAAGTGAAGAATTGAGCGGATATTATACGGTGAAACTTGATAAGGAAGTTATGCTTAAAAAAGGTGAAAGGTTTTCGGTGGTAGTATGTCTTAAGACACCATATGGCGGTGTAGCGATGATACCTATGGAACAGACTGAAAATGTGGGTTACAGTGTTACGGCAGTGTCAAAAACGGGACAGAGTTTTGTAAGTTCTGACGGAGAGTCATGGAGTGACAGGGAAACATCCGGCAATGTGCGTATTAAAGCATTTCTGGATGACCCAGAGATAAATGACAGCGTGTGGAAAATAGCAGCTTCACGGGAAAATAATAAGGAAATAGACATATCATGGCAGAAGAATGAAGTATATGACGGATACACTGTATATAGGAAATATTACGGAGATGAAGAATTTACAGAGATAGTCGATGTGGATTCAAATGTTTCAGAATATAAGGATAGGACAGTAAAGCAGGGAAGAGAATATTATTACACTGTAAAAGGTTATGTAAAGTCAGGAAATGATAAATTCTATGGAAGAAATTCCTATAGTGTGTATATAAGCACAGACATAGATATAGTGCCTCCGGTAAGTAAAATCCGGTCAGAGAAAGGTATAGTTATTCGGTGGAATAAAAATTCACATGTATCGGGATATCTTATATACAGAAGTGAAAGTCCAGACGGTGAATACAGTATAGTATATAATGCAAACAGTAAGGGAAAGACTAAATACACAGATAGAACGGCAGAAGAAGGAAAAGAGTTTTTTTATAAAATCCGTGCGTACAGGATAAACGGAAACAGGGTAATATATGCCGATTATTCGGAGGGGATGTAAGAAGTAACAGGCATAAAAAATAAAACATGTAATAACAGTTAAATGTTGCTGCTATTACATGTTTTTTATATTATTAATGTATGCGTTTGAACTTATGAAAGTTCTGCTGTTTTAGAACGTCTATGGTTAATAATCTCAAGTGAAATAAACAGTGTTACGGATATAAGAGAGATAATCATTCCTAAAGTTCCGCCGGGAGTTTTATATTTTAATTCTATTGAGTGTTTTCCTTTGCTGAGCTTAAGTGAAATAAACGCATCTTTAAATGCATGAATATTTGTTTTTTTGCCATCAACATAGGCTGTCCAGCCGTTGTCAGCAGGAATTGATGTAAACATCAGTCCGCCGGCTCCTGCGTCAATAGTTCCGGAAATACTTGTATCTGTGTAATTATCTATATGTAGAAAGCCGCTTTTCAGATTGCTATAACAATTTTTAATAAGTTCATTATTAGACGAATAGGCATAAATCGTATAGTTGTCAAATTTTGAGTCATCATCTAATATTTTGATTGTAACTTTATCTCCGGCATTTAAGTAACCGAGGTAAGATATATAGCTTTCAATCAGATATGTAAATGTATTACCGTTTGTTGAGCCATCCGGTTTTGTTATATTTACATTAAGCGAATATGGTGACAGATTGCACTTAATATAAACATCCCCGTCTTCATTTACTGTAAACGTTTTTTCTTTTGCATGTTTTTGAACCGGAATAGGTTTAAACATTTTATTCGTATCATTAGCTAAAATAGAATATATGTTATTTAAGTTATTAAACGGATCAGAGTCATTTAAGTTTATGCTGTTCTCTAAAGTGCTATCAATCATAAAGCCGAGTGGAAAAGTCCATTCATTTTTAGAATATCCGGACTCATTTGACTTATCAATAATATATTTTATTGAAAATAAAGAATCGGTAATTGGTGTGTTTCCCGCATAATTATATACATTTGTACTGGTTTCTAATCCTAATGCCTTATAAAAATTGACGATATTTTTATTTGTAGTTGATGAAAATATAGAGGCACTGTTATAGTTGAAAAGATTCCCTGCATTATATGTGGTAAAATCATTTTTTTCAATTCGATAGAATTGAGCATCCTGTTCTTTTATAGTATTTACCATGGATGAAGTCTTGGTATAGTCATCAATTAGGGCTGAGCGTGTGTGCGTGCTTCCGATATATGCACCGGCATTCATGTATAATTCATACGAGACTATAAGCAGAAGAAAAAAGTAAATAAAATTAATGTGTTTGTCCAGTCCGCGTAACAATAGGAAGATACATGTGTAACAAATTACAAAAAAGCTTGAAAGGTATGTGATTACATCTTTATATGCTACGGTGGAATCCGGGTTGTTAATTTGGAACTTCCATATTATTAATATGTAGATGATTGCCATTAAAACACTCATTATAAAATAATGACCTTTTATGTTCTTAATATTTGCCACAGTTTTATAAGCAATAGTCAATGCTAAAAAAATATATATAAAAGAATTTCGGGCAACCAGACAATTCGGAAAATGTAAACCATGCCATATGTAATCAAGTACATTAAGATTGAAACTGAGTAACATAAATAAAATTAAGGAAATGTCTTTAATTTTTGTTTTTAGTGAAAAACTTTTGTTAAATAAATACATTGGAAAAATCAACAATATAATAACAGAACAATAAAGGTTAGGAAAATTATCGGTAGCATTTTTGGGAGCTCTGATAAGAAACCTTATCATAAGGTCAAAAAGTGAATTATAAAATTTTAAGGTTTTGGGAAAGGAAATATCACCTGATGATGAATTTGATAATGCAAATAAAGCCGGTAATGTTACAATGAAAGTTGCAGTTCCGGCTAATATTGAATATATAATGAAAAGTTTTATCCGCCCCAGTATTTCGATTGCTTTTTTTCTGTGTTCATCAAAAATAATCATATATATGAAATATATGATGGAAAATATGCAGATAATTATTGCTATATAATAGTTAGATAAAATGGCAAAAAATAAGGAGAAAAAATACAGTTTATATTTTTTTTCTTTATACAGTTTTTCCAATCCGAGTATTATAAGTGGAAACAATATGAGACTGTCGAGCCAGATAATATTAAAACAATATGTACACATATAAGATGAAAGAGCATAACATATCGAAAATACAGTTACCAGCATTGATTTGTCTTTATATTTGTTCTTTATATAAAAATTGAATGAGACACCACAAAGGGATAATTTGGTTATTATTAATAAATCTAAATAGTCAACCAGATACTTTGGATTTATCAGAATAGTGAATAAGTTTAGCGGACTGGCTAAATAATATGCATAAATTGCCCTATAGCCTGTTCCGAGTCCTATATCCCAGGTGTAATTAAAACTGGTATGGTTTATTAATTTATCCCGAAGACCTTTTAAAAAGGGATAGTATTGCTGAGATAAGTCTCCATATAAATAGTTGTAATCATTAAATGGAAAGATACTGCTTTCCTTAAATATTAAAATCAAAATAATAAAAGGAATAAAAAAAGAAAAAAGGTATGTGTAGTTATTGCTGAAGAATTTATTAATATTTGTTATAGCTTTTTTGAGCTTCATATTCATTTGTTCTCCCTATCTAAAATAAGTAATTAAAAGTTTAAAAAATTATATCATAAAATCAGTTGACAAACAATAAACAAAGTGCTATCTTATGTTTATGAAGTGATTAGCACTCTACAAGAGTGAGTGCTAACAATAAAGATTCAAAGGTGGGATTCAATGGAACTGGATGAGAGAAAACTTAAGATACTCAAAGCTATCGTCCGCAATTACTTAGAGACAGGCGAACCGGTTGGCTCCAGAACGATTTCAAAGTATACAGATTTGAATCTTAGCTCAGCAACTATCAGAAACGAGATGTCTGATCTTGAGGATATGGGATATATATTACAGCCGCATACCTCGGCAGGAAGAATACCGTCGGATAAAGGTTATCGAACCTATGTAGATGATATGATGCGTGAGAAGGCAGATGAGATTTCACAACAGCAGCAGGAAATATCAGATATGAAAGATTTCCTTACTGAAAAAGTTGAGAAGGTTGAAGAGCTTCTTCAGAATACGGCGAAACTTTTGGCAAATAATACAAATTATGCGACTATGATATCAGCACCGAGATTTGCCAAGAGGATAAAGTTTTTACAGTTATCATTGGTAGACGATATGAGTTTACTGTGTGTGGTGGTTCTGGATGGAAATATTATAAAGAACAAACTCGTAAAGCTTTCTAAGCAGATAGATGCTGAGACCGTATTGAAACTTAATATATTATTTAACAGTACGCTTAACGGACTGACGATGGAAGAGATTAATCTTGGAATTATAACTAAGATTACGGGTCAGGCAGGAGAACATATGGAACTTGTCAAACGTGTTCTTGAGATAATTGCCGAGGTTGTCGGTTCTGACGAAGATATGAAGATATATACAAGCGGAACGACAAATATATTAAAGTATCCTGAACTGAGTGACAATAACAGAGCGAGCGAGCTGATAAATGTTCTGGAAGAGAAGCAGCAGCTTACCAGTCTCATAACAGAAAATAACAGTGAAGAAAACACTGGAATTCAGGTGTATATAGGAGATGAAACTCCGGTACAGAACATGAAGGACTGCAGCGTAGTAACGATGACATATGAGATTGAGGATGGTGTTCAGGGAACCATAGGAATTATCGGACCTAAGAGAATGGATTACGAAAAGGTAGTTGAGAGTCTTAAGACCGTAAAGGGACAGTTGGACGTAGTGTTCAAGAATAATAATGAATGATAATATGCCGGTATACCGGATGAGAAAGGTGGCATGTAAAATTGGCTGAGAACAATAATGTAACTCCGGATGAAGAATTGAAGGATGAGAATACACAGGAAACTGTGGATGAAGAAATCACAGATGCTGAAGAGACAGCAGAAGACACAGCGGAAGACACAGAGGCGAAAGAAGATGATGCTTCAGGTGAAAAGAAATCCTTTTTCAAGAAGGACAAAAAGAAAGATAAGAAAGACCAGCTTATAGAAGAGCTTACCGATAAATATAAAAGAACATTTGCAGAATTTGATAATTTCAGAAAACGTTCTGAAAAAGAAAAAAATGCAATGTATGAAATTGGTGCAAAGGATATAGTTGAGAGGATTCTTCCTATAGTTGATAACTTTGAGAGAGGTCTTGCAACAGTGCCGGAAGAAGATATGAATGAGCCGTTTGTAGATGGCATGAGCAAAATATACAAACAGCTGATGAAAGCTTTAGAGGACGCAGGAGTAAAACCTATAGAAGCTGTGGGAACAGAATTTGATCCGAATTTCCATAATGCAGTAATGCATGTGGAAGATGAGGAACTCGGAGAAAACATAGTTGCCGAGGAACTTCAGAAAGGCTATATGTACAGAGACACAGTGGTAAGACACAGCATGGTAAAAGTAGCAAATTAAAAGGTTCATATTATTAATTTAAAATAGACAGATTAATTTCAGGAGGCGTTTATTATGAGTAAAATAATAGGTATTGATTTAGGTACAACAAATTCATGTGTAGCTGTTATGGAAGGTGGTAAACCGACAGTTATAGCAAATACAGAAGGTGTAAGAACAACTCCTTCAGTAGTAGCATTCACAAAGACAGGCGAGAGACTTGTAGGTGAGCCGGCAAAACGTCAGGCAGTTACAAATGCAGAGAAGACAATATCTTCTATCAAGAGACATATGGGTACAGATTACAAGGTAACAATCGATGACAAGAAATATTCTCCACAGGAAGTTTCAGCAATGATTCTTCAGAAACTTAAAGCTGATGCAGAAGGATATCTTGGTGAGAAGGTTTCAGAGGCTGTTATCACTGTTCCTGCATATTTCAACGATGCACAGAGACAGGCAACAAAAGATGCAGGTAAGATTGCAGGTCTTGATGTAAAGAGAATCATTAACGAGCCTACAGCAGCAGCTCTTGCATATGGTCTTGATAATGAAAATGAACAGAAAATCATGGTATACGATTTAGGTGGTGGTACATTTGATGTATCTATCATCGAGATTGGTGACGGAGTTATCGAAGTCCTTTCCACAAACGGTGATACAAGACTCGGTGGTGATGATTTCGACCAGAAACTTACAGATTACATGTTACAGGAATTTAAGAATACAGAGGGTGTGGATCTTTCAAATGATAAGATGGCACTCCAGAGATTTAAAGAAGCAGCAGAGAAGGCTAAGAAAGAGTTATCATCAGCTACAACAACTAACATTAACCTTCCGTTCATCACAGCTACGGCAGACGGTCCAAAGCACTTTGACATGAACCTTACAAGAGCTAAATTTGATGAACTTACATCAGATCTTGTAGAGAGAACAGTTATCCCTGTTCAGAATGCATTAAAGGATGCAGGACTTACTATAAATGATATTAGTAAAGTACTCCTTGTTGGTGGTTCTACAAGAATACCTGCTGTACAGGATAAAGTAAAACAGCTTACAGGAAAAGAGCCTAACAAGAGCCTTAACCCTGATGAATGTGTTGCACTCGGTGCTTCTATCCAGGGTGGTAAATTAGCAGGTGATGCAGGTGCAGGTGATATCCTTCTTCTTGATGTTACTCCACTTTCTCTTTCAATCGAGACAATGGGTGGTATAGCTACAAGACTTATCGAGAGAAATACAACAATTCCTACAAAGAAGAGCCAGATATTCTCTACAGCAGCAGATAATCAGAGCGCTGTTGATATAAATGTATTACAGGGTGAGAGACAGTTTGCGAAAGATAACAAGAGTCTCGGTCAGTTCAGACTTGACGGTATCCCACCGGCAAGAAGAGGTGTTCCACAGATTGAGGTTACATTTGATATCGATGCAAACGGTATCGTAAATGTTTCAGCTAAAGACCTTGGAACAGGAAAAGAACAGCACATCACAATCACAGCAGGATCAAATATGTCTGACGAAGATATTGATAAAGCTGTAAAAGAAGCTGCTGAATATGAGGCACAGGATAAGAAACGTAAAGAGGCAATTGATGCAAGAAATGATGCTGATTCAATGGTATTCCAGACACAGAAGGCATTGGATGAAGCCGGAGATAAGCTTGATGCAAATGATAAGGCTTCAGTTGAGGCAGACTTAAATGCATTGAAAGAACTTGTTGACAATTCAAATCCTGAAGACATGACAGAGGCACAGGTGGCTGACATCAAGGCAGCTCAGGAAAAACTTATGCAGAGTGCACAGACATTGTTCGCTAAGATGTATGAGCAGACACAGGGCACAGGTGCACAGGGTGCAGGTCCTGACATGAGCGGCATGGGTGGAGCAGCACAGAATGACACTCAGTCAAATGATGATGTTGTAGACGGAGATTACAAAGAAGTATAATAACAGTAGAAAATAGATAACAGTGGGAACCCTGGGGAATGTGGCATATAAAGATGTGATATTACTCAGGGTATCGCACTATAGAAAAGAAAATATCATTATAGAAATCAGGGGATGACCAATGGCAGATAAAAGAGATTATTACGAAGTGCTGGGCGTTGACAGAAATGCAGATGACGCAGCATTAAAAAAAGCATACAGAGTATTGGCAAAGAAATACCATCCGGATACAAATCCGGGAGACAAAGAAGCAGAGGCAAAATTTAAAGAGGCATCAGAGGCTTACGCTGTATTAAGTGATCCTGAGAAGAGAAGACAGTATGACCAGTTTGGTCATGCAGCTTTTGACGGAAGCGGCGGAGCATCGGCAGGCGGATTTAATTTTGACTTTGGCGGAATGGGCGACATGTTTGGTGATATATTCGGCGATATATTCGGCGGAGGAAGAACGAGAAGTGCAAACAATGGCCCTCAGCGTGGAAGCAATATAAGAACAAGCGTAAGAATTACATTTGAAGAAGCAGTATTCGGATGTGAGAAAGAGTTAGAGCTTACACTCAAAGATGAATGTCAGACCTGTCACGGAACAGGAGCAAAACCGGGAACATCACCTGTACAGTGTACAAAATGTGGTGGAAAAGGTCAGATTGTATACACACAGCAGTCACTGTTTGGAATGGTCAGAAATGTTCAGACATGTCCTGACTGTAACGGAAAGGGAACTGTTGTAAAAGAAAAGTGTCCTGACTGTTATGGAACAGGCTATAAGAGCAGCAGAAAGAAGATACAGGTTACTGTTCCTGCAGGTATAGATAATGGACAGAGTATCAGAATCAGAGGAAAGGGCGAGCCGGGAACAAATGGCGGCGAGCGTGGTGACCTTCTTGTGGAAGTGGTTGTGTCAAGACATCCGATATTCCAGAGACAGGGATTCGATTTATACTCAACTTCTCCGATATCATTTGCACAGGCTGCACTGGGCGGAGATGTAAAGATAAAAACAATAGACGGAGATGTGCTATTTAATATAAAACCGGGAACACAGACAGATACAAAGATACGATTAAAAGGAAAAGGTGTACCTACTCTCAGAAATAAAAATGTAAGAGGTGACCATTTCGTAACATTAGTCGTTCAGGTACCGGAGCATCTTACAGGTGAACAGAAAGATTTGATAAGAAAATATGATGAAATATCGGGCAACACATTGAAAGTGGGAGAAGATGGCAAGGAAGAAAAGCCTAAGAAAAAGGGCTTCATGGACAAATTGAAAGATTCTTTTTAGGAGGAACCGTATATGATATGGAATAAATTCAGACTTACCACTACAACAGAAGCCGTTGACTTAGTCAGCGGCTTACTTGCTGAATTGGGAATAGACGGAATAGAAGTAGAGGACAATGTTCAGTTATCGGAAGAAGACAAGAAAAAGATGTTTATAGACATACTTCCGGAGCTTCCTGAAGATGACGGAACGGCATATGTAATATTTTACATGTCTCAGGATATGGATAAGGCAGAAACTATAGAAAAGCTTAAAGCCGGTCTTGAGGAAATGAAAGATTTTGTAAATGTGGGCTCCATGTTTATAGAGGAATCCGTAACTGAGGACAAAGACTGGATAAACAACTGGAAACAGTATTTTAAACCTTTCGCGGTCGATGACATACTTATAAAACCTACATGGGAAAAAGCTGATACCAAAGATTACGGCATGGTTCTTGATATAGATCCGGGAACATCGTTCGGTACGGGAAAACATGAAACCACCCAGTTGTGTATAAGACAGCTTAGAAAATATGTAAAAGATGGAATGAAAGTGCTTGATGTCGGATGCGGAAGCGGTATTTTATCAATCATAAGTAAAATGAGCGGTGCTGACAGCGTTACGGGAATAGACGTTGATGAAAATGCAGTGACGGCATCTGTAGAAAATGCCCATGTAAACGGTATCGATGACATAACATTTTATCCGGGAAATATTATTGATGATAAAGAAATACAAGACAAAACCGGATATGCGTGTTATGATATAGTAGTTGCAAATATTTTAGCTGATATAATAATACCTTTATCAGCAGAGATACCTGTGCATATGAAGGAAGGTGCACTCTTTATAACATCAGGAATAATAAACACGAAGGAGAAAGACGTGGTGGATGCTATAGAGGAAAACAGCACTCTTGAAGTAAAAGAAATAACAAGACAGGGTGACTGGGTATCAGTGACAGCGGTAAGAGTTTAAGGGCAGAAACGTAATATCTGCGGAATGGAGACTATCATGCATCATTTTTTTGTATCTCCTGATATGGTAGGTGAGAATGAGATTACCATAGAGGGAACGGATGTAAATCATATAAAGAATGTTTTGAGAATGAAAAGCGGTGAAGAACTTCTTATAAGCGACGGTGCCGGCAATGATTATATGTGTGAGATTGCGGTTATAAATGATGACAGCGTTGTGGCACATATAACAGGCAAAGAATTTTCAGGAACAGAACTTGAGACGAAGATATATCTTTTTCAGGCATTGCCAAAGAGTGACAAGATGGAAATGATAGTCCAGAAGGCAGTTGAGCTTGGAGCATATGCCATAGTTCCGGTCAGAACTTCAAGATGCGTAGTCAAACTCGACGAGAAGAAAGCGGCAGCAAAGGTAAAGCGATGGAACGGTATAGCCGAGAGTGCGGCAAAGCAGTCCAGAAGAGGTATCATTCCGGAAGTGAAAAATGTGATGGGATTTAAGGAAGCATTAGAATATGTAAAGGACTTTGACATGAACATCATTCCCTATGAGAACTATAAGGATATGAAAGAAACCGTAAATGTTTTAGAAAATGTTAAAGGCATGAAGAAAATCGGTGTTTTTATAGGACCTGAAGGCGGATATGCCGAGGAAGAGATAGAACTTGCAATGGATAAGAATGTACATCCTATATCACTGGGAAGAAGAATATTAAGGACAGAGACTGCGGGAATGGCAGTATTGTCAGTGCTTATGTTTGATATAGAAAGGCAGAAAGATTAAGATGGAAGCGTATTTTGATAATTCAGCCACTACAAAGGTGGAGAAAAGTGTAAAAGACATAATGGTAAAGACGATGATGGAGGATTATGGAAATCCGTCATCACTTCATATGCGTGGTGTTGAGGCTGAGAAGTATGTGAAAAAGGCAAGGGAAATAATAGCTTCAACCCTAAAATGCCAGGAAAAAGAAATATATTTCACATCAGGTGGAACCGAATCCAATAACATGGCGCTGATAGGCGTGGCTATGGCGAATAAACGCAGAGGAAATCATATAATAACCACATCCGTCGAGCATCCGTCGGTATCCATGCCGTTAAAATATCTGGAGGATAACGGATTTGAGATAACGAGACTTCCGGTTGACGGTACAGGAAGAATATCGCCTGAGGACTTTAAAAATGCCATTAAAGATACAACCATCATGGCATCGGTAATGTATGTAAATAACGAGGTTGGTGCCATAGAACCTATAGATGAGATAGCAGATATTATAAAGAGAAGCGGCAGGGATATAATATTTCATGTAGATGCTATTCAGGCATACGGAAAATTGAAAATATATCCGAAGAGACAGGGAATAGACCTGCTTTCCGTGAGCGGACATAAAATACACGGACCGAAAGGAATCGGTTATATATATATAAAAGATAAGATTAAAGTTAATCCGATAATATTTGGCGGAGGACAGCAAAAGGGAATGCGTTCCGGTACTGAAAATGTGCCGGGTATAGCAGGACTTGGTGAAGCATGCCGCATTGCGTACAAAGACATAGATGAAAAAGCAGCAGCAATGACTGAAATAAAAGATTATTTTATTGACAGAGTGAATGAGATAGACGGTGTAAAAGTAAACAGTGCTAAAGGAAGTGAAGGAGCACCTCACATTGCAAGTGTCAGCTTTGAAGGAATCAGAAGTGAAGTGCTTTTACATTCGTTAGAGGACAAGAACATATATGTGTCAGCGGGTTCGGCCTGTTCGTCAAACAAGAAATCAGTAAGTTCTACTTTAAAAAGCATGGGAATAGAAGAGAAATACCTTGATTCAACAGTCAGATTCAGTTTCAGCTCCTATTCGACAAAAGAAGAAGTGGATTACACCATAGAAACGATAAAATCCCTTGCAGCCATGCTTAGATTATACAAACATTCATAATACGGAGGTAAATATGAACACATTCAAATCATTTCTGTTAAAATATGCAGAAATCGGAGTAAAAGGTAAAAACAGATATGTATTCGAGGATGCTTTGGTGGCACAGATAAAACATGCACTTGAAAAAGTGGATGGAAAATTCAATGTAAGAAAAGTGTCAGGAAGAATATACGCTGATGCAGAGGGCGACTACGATTATGATGAAGCAGTTGCAGCACTTCAGAAAGTATTTGGCCTGGTAGGAATATGTCCGCTTGTTCAGTTTGATGACAACGGATTTGACGATCTGGCTGACAGAGTGCTTAAATATATGGATATGATGTATCCTGACAAGAATAAGACATTTAAGGTATTTACAAGACGTGCCAGAAAAAATTATCCGATGGATTCACCGGAAGTTAATATGGCTATAGGTGAGAAGATACTTGATGCATATCCTCAGATGAGCGTTGATGTTCACAATCCTGATATAAAGCTCAATATAGAAATACGTGAGAAAATAAATATTTATTCAGAGATTATACCGGGACAGGGCGGAATGCCTCTCGGAACGGCCGGAAAGGCAATGCTTTTACTGTCAGGCGGTATAGACAGTCCGGTAGCAGGATACATGGTGGCAAAAAGAGGTGTTACGTTAGAGGCAACATATTTCCATGCACCGCCATATACCAGTGAGAGAGCGAAACAGAAGGTTGTGGATTTAGCTAAAAAGGTATCAGAGTATACAGGACCGATAAAGTTAAACATTGTCAACTTTACGGATATTCAGTTATATATTTATGAAAAATGCCCACACGATGAGCTGACCATCATAATGAGACGATACATGATGAAGATAGCAGAACATTTTGCTAAGGAGTCAGGCTGTCTCGGACTTATTACGGGAGAGAGCATAGGTCAGGTGGCAAGCCAGACAATGCAGAGTATGCTTGTTACAAATGAGGTGTGTACACTTCCGGTATACAGACCGTTAGTTGCATTTGACAAGCAGGATATAGTGGATATAGCATGTAAGATAGACACATATGAGACATCCATACTGCCTTATGAAGACTGCTGTACAATATTTGTTGCGGAACATCCGGCAACAAAACCGAAGCTTTCGTGTATTCAGAAGTCAGAGACACATATGGATGAGAAAATAGACGAACTTATGAAACAGGCGATTGAGACCGTTGAAGTGATAGAGGTTAAATAAAAAATAAGGTACAGGGTTAAATACCCTATACCTTAACCTTATGGTTAAAATATTATTATTCTACAATATAAGGTTTTAATGTTTCTAAGATGCTGTCAACATTGTCTTCAGCGTGGATGTTTAAATCGATATCCTTAGAAAGATCTAAGCTGAAGATACCCATGATTGATTTTGCATCGATGACATATCTTCCTGAAACAAGGTCGAAATCTGTTTCGAACTTTGTAATGTCATTTACGAATGCCTTCACTTTGTCGATAGAGTTTAAAGAAATCTTTACTGTTTTCATATAAAACAACCTCCTCTTTGATTTGCTCAATCTGATATACAGTTATGTATATGAGAGCTGCTGTGCTCTCACTACATAGTAGTGTACATTTTAAAGGGAGAAAAGTCAATATTAAATGTTTAGATTACGAATTTTAATTTTGAAAGAGGATTATATAAATGAAAGATAATATAAAAAAAGTAGCCCTTCATAATCTTGGATGCAAGGTGAATGCTTATGAAACAGAAGTAATGGAACAGATTCTGAAAAATGCAGGATACGAAATAGTAGATTTTGCGCCGGGAGCAGATATATATATAATAAACACATGTACCGTTACCAACATAGCAGACAGAAAATCACGCCAGATGCTTCATAAAGCAAAGAAAATGAATCCGGATGCCATCGTGGTGGCAGCAGGCTGTTATACCGAAACGGATAAGGATAAGGTTATGCAGGACAATGCCATAGACATACTTGTGGGAAATAACAGAAAAAGAGATATACTTGCTGTTCTCGAGGAATATTACGAAGAGAATAAAAAGATAGATGCCACTATAGATATAAATCACACTTCAGAGTATGAAGAGATGACATTAGAGCAGATGAATGAACATACAAGGGCATATATAAAGATACAGGACGGATGCAATCAGTTTTGCAGCTATTGTATAATTCCTTATGCCAGAGGAAGAGTGAGAAGCAGAAAGATATCTGATATAAAAAATGAGGTTGAAAAGCTTGCACATAGCGGATTCAGGGAAATAGTAATAACAGGTATACATTTAAGCTCATATGGTATTGATTTTAGTGATGCAGATGAGAAAAAAGGACTGATAGATGCCATTGAGACTGTGGCATCGGTTGAAGGCATTGAGAGAGTGAGACTGGGCTCCCTTGAGCCGAGAATTATCACGACAGAATTTATGGAGAGACTTATACAGATAAAAGAATTCTGTCCTCATTTCCATTTATCTCTTCAGAGCGGATGCGATACGGTTCTTAAACGTATGAACAGAAAGTATACGGCAGATGAATTTTATGCAGGGTGTGAACTTATAAGACAGTATTACCCTGATGCGGCACTGACTACGGATATAATAGTCGGATTTCCGGGAGAAACAGAACAAGAATATAAGATTACCCGCGAATTTGCTGAGAAAGTGGCATTTGCGGAGCTGCATGTATTTAAATATTCCATGAGACATGGAACTGTAGCGGCAAAGATGGAAAATCAGGTAAATGATACGGTCAAGGCAGAAAGAAGTGCTGATCTGATTAAATGCGGTAATGAATTGAAGCATAAATATATGGAAAAATTTATCGGTGAAAATGCGGAGGTGCTTTTTGAAGAAGAGGAAATCATAGACGGTACGGCATTCTACACGGGACATACGCGGGAATATATAAAAGTTGCAGCACATTCAGAACGTGATCTGACCAATGTTTTAACGGATGCAAAGATAACAGGAATTTATAATGATGAAATTCTGCTTGCCGAAATATGATTTATATATTAAAATACTAGATAGAAATAAAGTGAACGTGAAATTTGGAGGCAATATATGGAGAACTTAAATAATACACAATATGTAAAGGTACCGGTTGAGACTAAATTAGAAGTTGGACAGGTTTTAGAAAGAGTATATCAGGCATTGGTTGAGAAAGGATACAATCCGGTTAATCAGATAGTGGGATATATAATGTCAGGAGACCCTACTTATATCACAAGCCACAATAATGCGAGAAGTCTCATTATGAAGGTTGAGCGTGATGAGCTTATAGAGGAAGCATTGACATATTATATCAATACTAAGTTGAAAGAGAAGAGATAGATTTAAGATTTAATTTGATTTTAGAAGACAGATTACAATATCGGTTTGGAAATGGATAGATATGAGAATAATAGGATTAGATTTTGGCTCTAAGACGGTTGGTGTTGCAGTTTCGGATGAACTTGGCATTACCGCTCAGGGTCTTGAGATTGTGCGGCGTGAATCGGAAAGTAAGCTTAGAAAGACACTTGCACGTATAGAACAGATTATATCAGAGTATAACTGTGAAAAGATTGTGCTTGGTTTTCCTAAGAATATGAATAATACATTAGGAGAACGTGCAGAGAAAACATTAGCGTTCAAGGAAATGTTAGAGAGAAGAACAGGACTAGAAGTGGTTATGTGGGATGAGAGACTGACAACAGTATCAGCTGACAAAACCATGATGGAGGCCGGTGTGCGTCGTGAGAACAGAAAAAAATATGTAGACCAGATAGCTGCAACGTTTATTTTACAGGGCTATCTTGATTATATTGCAATGAAAAAAAACTAAAATATATTATTGAAAGGTAAAAGAATATGTATGGAAAATTAAGCTTCGTAGATGAAGCAGGTGAGGAAACAGAAGTATATGTTATTGAGGAAACAAAAATAAATAATATGAATTATCTTCTCGTTACAGAGTCTGATGAAACAGACGAAGATGAGGAACTGGAAGCGTATATTTTTAAGGATGTTTCAGATGCAGAAGATGAAGAGGCTGTATATCAGATGGTTGATGACGATGCGGAACTTGCATATGTATCAAAGATATTTGATGAACTGCTCGAAGATATAGATGTAAAATAATATGGAGGTGTAATTTTGAAACAGGAAATAAAAAAGAATGAAAGGGTTAAAATCATTCCTTTGGGCGGACTTGAACAGATTGGAATGAACATAACCGCTATTGAGTATGAGGACAGTATAATAGTTGTTGACTGCGGACTGTCTTTTCCGGATGATGACATGCTTGGCATAGACCTTGTTATTCCGGATGTAACATATCTCAAGGAAAATATAAGTAAGGTTAAAGGTTTTGTTATAACTCACGGACATGAAGATCATATAGGTGCGTTACCGTATGTGCTTAAGGAAGTAAATGTCCCTGTGTATGCAACAAAACTTACTATCGGAATAATAGAAGGAAAATTAAAAGAGCACAATCTTCTCAATTCAGTGAAGAGAAAGATTGTAAAATATGGACAGTCAATTAATCTCGGATGTTTCAGAATAGAGTTTATAAGGACCAACCACAGTATAGTTGATGCTGCGGCACTGGCTATATTCACTCCGGCAGGTATCATCGTTCATACCGGAGACTTCAAGATTGATTACACACCTGTATTTGGTGATGCAATCGATTTGACAAGATTCGGAGAACTCGGTAAGAAAGGCGTTCTGGCACTTATGTGTGACAGCACAAATGTACTGAGACCGGGATTTACAATGTCAGAGACAACCATCGGTAAGACCTTTGACCATATATTTGCAGAGAACGTGGAAAGACGTATTATCATAGCAACATTTGCATCAAATGTTGACAGGGTTCAGCAGATTATCAATTCTGCGTACAAGTACGGCAGAAAGGTAATAGTTGAAGGAAGAAGTATGGTGAATATAATCACCATAGCAAGTGAGCTGGGATATATAAAGATACCTGATAACACTCTCATTGACATAGATCAGATGAAGAATTATGCTGATAAGCAGATAGTACTCGTAACAACAGGAAGTCAGGGAGAATCCATGGCAGCACTGTCAAGAATGGCAGCATCTATTCATAAGAAGGTTACTATTAAGCCGGGAGATGCAGTTATACTCAGTTCTTCGCCTATACCGGGTAATGAGAAGTCTGTTGCAAGAATTATCAATGAATTATCTATCAAAGGTGCAAATGTCATATATGAAGATACTCATGTATCAGGACATGCGTGCCAGGAAGAGATAAAACTTATATATTCACTTGTTAAACCGAAGTATGCCATACCGGTTCACGGTGAGTACAGACATCTGAAGGCTCACGCTGAACTTGCAGAGACTATGGGCGTTGCAAGAGATAATATTGAGATATTGTCATCAGGAGATGTATTAAGTATAGGTTATGAGGGAGCAGAAGTCATAGGCAAGGTGCCTACCGGCGGAGTCTTAGTAGACGGACTTGGTGTAGGTGATGTAGGAAATATAGTTTTAAGAGACCGACAGAATCTTGCCGAGAACGGAATAATAATAGTAGTTATGACACTTGAGAAGTACAGCAATCAGCTTCTTGCGGGACCAGATATAGTTACAAGAGGATTCGTATATGTGCGTGAAGCTGAAAATCTTATAGATGAAGCAAAGAGTGTTGTGGCAGAGGCACTTGATGACTGCCTTAGCAGAAAGGTATCTGACTGGGGTAAAATTAAGATGGTGGTAAAAGACACACTCAGCGAGTACTTATGGAAGAGAATGAAGAGAAGTCCTATGATATTACCGATTATTATGGAAGTTGAATAGTTAAGGAGATGATTTGACTGATGTTCGAATTAGAGAGCAAAGCAAGAGAATTAGCTGAACTTATCTTATCCGGTGATGCGTACACAAGATATGATGAAGCTAGAAGAAAACTTGAAGAAGACCCGGAACTCATGGCAGGAGTGAATGAATATAGAAAGAAAAGATTTTATATTCAGAATAATCCTGATGAAAATATGCAGAATGCACTTAACCAGCTGGTGAATGAATTCAGTCATATCGTTAATAACCATGTAGCAAGAGAATATATGGATGCAGAATCACTGGTGTGCAGAGAGGTAAGAAAAGTTACCACAATTATTGTAGATTCAATAGATATGGATATGAATTTCCTCAATTAAAATGAGAAAGGCTGATGAATATGATGCTTAGTCCTAAGACAGAGGCAATGATAAAAACCTTTATAAAAGTGACGGTATATTTTGTGGTGGCAGCAGTTCTCATAATACTCGGCACAGTCAGTTACAATTTTGGAAAAGATGTGTTTGCAAATGAGGGATATGAGGAAGCACCGGGAACAGAGATAGTGGTCACTATCGATTCGGGTGATTCAAAGATGGATGTGGCACAGAAATTATACGACAACCATGTTGTTGAGAAAAAGATGGTATATTATGTGCAGTCGATAATATACGAGGCAAAGTATATACCGGGAACATATACATTGAATTCAAGCATGGATGGAGAATTAATTATAGAAATGCTTTGTACTAAACCGGATTCAGATGGAGAAAGTCAGTAATGATAGTAGACGATAGAATAGTTACATTTATACATTCGCTTGAAAAGAGTAATGGAGAATTGTGCGATGGCATAGAAAAATATGCCCATGAAAATTATGTGCCTATAATCCGCAAGGAAATGGAGAGTATGCTCAAGGTACTGATAAACATAACAAGACCGGAGAGTATATTGGAAATAGGTACTGCTATAGGATATTCGGCAATAATAATGGCAGGTGCAATGCCTGAAAACTGCCATATAACAACAATAGAAAATTATGAAAAGAGAATACCGATAGCACTAGATAATATAGAAAAATCAGGATATTCAGACAGAATAAGGCTCATAGAAGGAGATGCACTCAAGGTTTTGCCGGAACTTAATGAAAAGTATGACTTTGTATTTATGGATGCGGCTAAAGGACAGTATATGAATTATCTGGAGATGATTATGGATAAGGTGAATGAAGGCGGAGTCATCGTGTGTGACAATGTACTTCAGGAGGGAGATATAGTCAAATCGAGATATGGCATAGAGAGAAGAAACCGGACCATACATTCCCGTATGAGGGAATATCTGTACACATTGAAAAATATGCCTGAGTTTGAAACAACAGTGGTACCTATAGGTGATGGAATAACTATAAGTGTCAGGAAAGGAAAAGAAGATGAGAGAAGTTGAACTGCTTATTCCGGCAAATAATCTGGAAGTACTTAAAGTGGCTGTAACGTTTGGAGCGGATGCAGTATATATAGGTGGTGAAGTGTTCAGCCTGAGAGCCGGAGCTAAGAATTTTTCCCTTGATGATATGAGGGAGGGAATTGCTTTTGCCCATGAACGTGGAGTGAAAGTGTATGTGACGGCTAATATTCTGGCACATAATGGTGATCTTGAGGAAGTTAGAAAATATTTTACCGAGCTTAAGGATGTAAAACCGGATGCGCTTATTATATCTGATCCTGCGATATTTACCATTGCAAAGGAAATACTTCCTGATATGGAACTTCATGTAAGTACACAGGCGAATAATACAAACTACGGAACATTTAACTTCTGGTACGGACTCGGTGCAAAGAGAGTGGTTACGGCAAGGGAACTCTCACTTGAGGAGATAAAGACTATAAGAAATAATATTCCTGATGACATGGAGATAGAGACATTTATACACGGTGCCATGTGCATATCGTATTCGGGACGCTGCCTTTTGAGTAATTTTATGGCTTCGAGAGATGCGAACCGCGGAGCCTGTACACATCCGTGCAGATGGAAATACAGTGTAGTGGAAGAATCAAGACCGGGAGAGTATATGCCGGTATATGAGAATGAACGTGGAACATATATATTTAATTCAAAAGATTTATGTATGATTGAACACATTCCTGAACTCATAGATGCAGGAATAGACAGTTTTAAGGTTGAGGGCAGAATGAAAACGGCACTTTATGTTGCCACAGTTGCCAGAACCTACAGAATGGCTATAGATGATTACAAAAAATCTCCTGAATATTATAGGGAACGTTTACCGTTTTACCGTGAGGAAATATCGAAATGCACATATAGAAAGTATACTACAGGATTTTTCTTTGGAAAGCCGGATAAGGATACGCAGATATATGACAGCAACACATACGAGAAGAATTACACATACCTTGGACTGATAAAAGGTTATGAAGATGGAATGGGATATTGCATTGAACAGAAGAACAAATTCAGTGTAGGTGAAGAGATAGAGATTATGAAACCTTCGGGAGAAAATCAGGTGGTAACTGTAAAACGGATACTTGATGAGTATGGGAATGAAATGGACAGTGCACCGCATCCGAAACAGAAATTGTATATAGACCTTGAAACTCCGCTTGATGAGTTTGACATTCTGCGACGTGCAGAGTAAAATGTTAAATTTAACTATATGGAAAGGCACTTTGAAGTGAATCTGACATAAAATATATTAAAGATGCTTCGAGGTGCTTTTTTTGAAAACTTTTTCAAAACCACTTACGCGACATGAAGAGGAAAAATATTTAAAAGAATTTCAGGATGGCAGTCGGACTGCCAGAAATATTCTTATAGAGCGTAATATGCGCCTCGTGGCTCATATAAGCAAAAAGTATCACAAACCCGGAAGAGATATGGAGGATATATTATCTGTCGGTACCATAGGGCTCATAAAGGCTGTCAACAGCTTCGAAATGTCTAAGGGGAGGCTTGCGACATATGCAGCAAAGTGTATAGAAAATGAGATTCTTATGATGCTCAGAAATGAGAAAAAGAAAATGAAAGAAATTTCCCTTTTTGAACCGATAGGACTTGATAAAGACGGAAATGATATAAGTCTGATAGATGTGATAGAGATAAGTGAAAAAGAAGTATATGAAAAATGTGAATTAAAGCAGAATATAATAAATCTCTATAAAATATTTGATGTGGTTCTAAATGAGAGGGAAAAGGATATAATATATAGTAGGTACGGGCTGGCAGGCAGAAAGGAACTGACCCAGAGGCAGCTTGCACAGAAATATCACATATCAAGGAGCTATATAAGCAGGATAGAGAAAAAAGCACTGCTAAAGCTGAGAGAGGGACTGGAAAATATTAAAACTTAGCAAAATGCACAAAAAATAAATTAGTTGAAAAATATAAAAATGTATAACAAAGTGATGAAAATGTGAAAAACCACTTTATTTTATGCTACTGTTATGGTAAAATTATGTAATGGTAAATTAAGGATGAAATGAAGGAATAAGAAGATATGGCGAGATATAACAAGATTCGTCTTGGTGACTGCCTTGTTCAGAAGGGGCTGCTTACCGAGGAACAACTTAATAATGCACTTCAGGAACAGAAGAATAAAGGGTTAAAGCTTGGTGAGACAGTTGTTACACTTGGTTATGTAGAAGAAAATGATGTTATCGACGTTCTGTGTGACCAGCTTGGAATAGAATACATAGATTTAAGAAAGATAAAGATAGATGAAGAAGTCGGTAAGATGCTCAATGAAGACTTCATTCGTAAGAACTGTCTTATTCCTATAGGATACGACCAGTTGGTTCCGAATGTACTCAGGGTTGCGATGGCTGACCCGATGGACATTGTGGCTATAGATGATATATCCATCATTACCAACCTTCAGGTTGACCCTGTACTCAGTACCAGATCGCAGATAGAGTATCAGATAGATAAACTGTATGGTGCTACCAAGGCTATGGCTGCCGCAGAGCAGTACCGTAAGGAGAGGGAAAAAGATAAAGCTAAACTCTCGGATGCATCTGAAGCGGAGAGACAGGATGATGTAGACAATTCACCTATTGTCCAGCTTGTTCGAAGTATACTTGAACAGGGAGTCCGCAGAAGAGCCAGTGATATTCATATAGAGGCTATGGAGTATGAAGTAAGAGTAAGATACCGTATTGATGGTGTCCTTGTCAAGGTTGCCACATATGATATAGATTTCCTTTCAGCGATAGTTGCACGTATAAAGATTATAGGTGGAATGGATATCGCAGAAAAGAGAAAACCACAGGATGGACGTATAGCGATGACGGTGGACAGAAGAGAATATGATGTCCGTGTATCTATACTTCCTACTGTAAATGGTGAAAAGATAGTTATGCGTCTCACATCTAAAGAGAATCTTACAAGAGATAAGAAAAATCTCGGTTTTTCTGAAGAAGAGCTTGAGAAGTTTGACAGAATTCTAAAGAATCCACATGGTATTATTCTTGTAACAGGACCTACAGGATCCGGTAAATCTACAACGTTGTACACTGCATTAAGTGAGCTTAACACAGAAGATGTTAATATTATCACAGTAGAAGATCCTGTCGAGGCTAACATGGAAGGTATCAATCAGGTACATGTAAATGAGAAGGCGGGACTTACATTTGCCGCTGCCCTTCGTTCTATTCTGCGTCAGGATCCGGACATCATTATGATTGGAGAGATTCGAGACGGTGAAACGGCAGGTATAGCTGTTAAGGCAGCTATCACGGGACATTTGGTTGTAAGTACACTGCATACGAATGGTACTGCAAGTACAATCACCCGTCTGGCAGATATGGGTATAGAACCGTATATGATCGGTGACTCACTTGTTGGAGTTATTGCCCAGCGACTTGTAAGAAGACTGTGTCCGGATTGCAAGAGACCTGTACAGGCTACCGAAGACGAGAAGAGACTGCTCGGTGTGGATATCAATCAGCCACTTACAATTTATGAACCGGGAACAGAATGCAGTACATGCGGCGGAGTCGGATATTTTGGACGAATCGGTGTGTACGAGATAATGCCGGTTAATAACGAGCTTAGAATAAAGATTGCGGCCGGGGCGAGAGCGGATGAGCTTAAGGCACAGGCTGTTGCTGATGGTATGCACACACTTAAAGACAGTGGTGTCAGACTTTGTCTCGAAGGAACTACATCATTTAAAGAAGCACTTAAGATTGCATACGAATCAGATTAGGGAGGACAACTAGAATATGATTACTATAGAAGAGATACTTACGGTAGCTGCGCAAAACGATGCTTCCGATGTGCATATAACAGTAGGCGTGCCGCCTAAAATGCGAATCAGAGGCGCACTTGTTAATATGGATTATCCGGTGCTTATGCCACAGGATACTGAGCCTATCATAATGAGTATTATGGACAGGCGAAGAAAAGAAATATATGATGAAAACGGAGAAGTGGATTTCTCTATATCAGTTCCACAGGTTGGACGATACCGTGTAAATATATTTAAACAGAGAGGATCCATGGCTGCTTCACTTCGAGTGGTTGGTATGCAGATTCCGTCAGCAGATTCACTCGGTGTGCCAAAGGCAGTTCAGGATTTGTATGATAAGAGAAGGGGACTTGTTCTTGTAACAGGACCTACAGGTTCGGGTAAGTCTACAACACTTGCGTCTATTATAGATTTGATAAATACAAATCTTACATCTCATATCATAACACTTGAGGATCCTATAGAGTACCTGCATATGCATAAGACCTCTATGATAAATCAGAGAGAGATAGGAATTGATACAAAGTCATATGCAGCGGCATTAAGGGCAGCACTTCGTGAGGATCCGGATGTTATCCTTGTAGGAGAGATGCGAGACCTTGAGACTATATCCATAGCAATAACAGCAGCTGAGACAGGACATTTAGTGTTTTCAACACTGCATACAATCGGTGCTGCAAGTACCATTGACCGTGTCATTGACGTATTCCCGACACATCAGCAGCAGCAGATAAGAATCCAGTTATCCATGGTACTTGAGGGCGTTATCTCACAGCAGCTTATTCCTACGGCAGATGGAAAAGGCCGAGTAGCAGCTTTTGAGGTAATGCTTGCGAATGCGGCTATCAAGAACATGATACGTGAAGGTAAAACATATCAGATTCAGTCTATGATCCAGACTAACGGAAAGCTTGGAATGATAACTATGGATGATGCTATCTATCAGTTATACAGAATGGGTACGATTACGGGCGAACAGGCACTTATCTTTGCTCAGGACAGAGCGTTTATAGAGAAGAGATTAAGAGGCTTGATGTAAAGTTTGAACAAATTATTAACAAATTATTAATGTCGTTCAAAATTTGTTGCAAATTACAATATAAAATGTTATAATACTAACATGATAAGAGAGGAGAGAGAAGATGCCAAATTTTAAGTATGTGGCCTACTCCAAAGAAGGCAAAGAAGTAAAAGGTACTATCGAAGCCGCTGACAAGGACGAAGCAGTATACAAGCTTAAAGAAGAGGGACAGATGGTCGTAAGCGTTGACAAAGGTTCAGCACTTGACCAGGACTTGAATCTTTCATTTGGAAAGAAGAAAGCAAGTACCCGAGATCTTAGCGTATTCTGTAGACAGTTCGTAAGTATATCGACAGCGGGTGTCGCTATAGTGGATGCTCTCGAGATGCTTGGAGATCAGACAGAGAACAAAGCACTTCAGGAAGCTATATATAATGTAAAAGCTTCAGTTCAGAAAGGTGATACTCTTGCAAACAGCATGAGACAGCAGGATGGAATATTTCCACCTATGATGGTGAACATGGTAGAGGCAGGAGAATCTTCAGGTAGTTTGGAAGTCGCTTTTGAGAGAATGGCTATCCAGTTTGAGAAGAGTACAAAGATTAAGAGTTTAGTTAAAAAGTCAATGATATATCCTATAGCTCTTACAGTTATAGTTATAGGTGTAGTAGTGGTTATGATGATTCTTGTTATCCCTACATTCTCAGATATGTATGCGGATATGGGACAGGAATTACCGGCGATAACCAGGGCAGTGGTTGCACTTAGTGATTTTATAGTCGGTAAATGGTACATATTGATAGCAGTTATAGTAGTCGCGGTTATTGCCATCAAGGCATTTGTAGCGACAGATACAGGTAAGTATGCGAAGGCTGACCTTGGAATGAAGATGCCGATATTCGGTAAACTTACTGTTAAATCGGCTTCAGCACAGTTTGCCAGAAACTTATCAACATTGACGGCAGCAGGTATATCCATGGTGGATGCACTTGAGATAGTTGCTAAGACAATGAGCAATCTCAGATTCAAGGATGCAGTACTTGAAGCTAAGGAAAAGGTTACACAGGGTAGACCACTCTCAGAACCGCTTAAGGCTTCCGCAGTATTTCCAAACATGATTATACATATGATAGGTATAGGCGAGGAAACCGGTAATATGGATGACATGCTTATCACGGCAGCTACATATTACGAAGAAGAAGTAGAAGTTGCAACCGAACAGGTTTCAGCAGTTATAGAACCATTACTGATAGTAGTGATGGCGGGTATAGTTGGTACAATTATCATGGCAGTTCTTATTCCTATGTTTGGAATGTATGATATTGCCGGTGGCGGTGAAGTATAATAGCCGTTTGCAAAAGGAATGATAGTTATGAAGAAAAATAAGAATTCCGGTTTTTCACTTATAGAACTTATAATAGTTATAGCTATTATGGCTGTATTAGTTGCAATTATTGCACCGAATCTTACTAAGTATTTGGCTAGGTCTAAATATAATACAGATTTGCATAATGCGGATGAATTAGCCGGAATGATACAGACCTGCATTACTGATTATGAAGTTACAAATGGCGAGTTTATTAAATCAGGAGGGAATGCAGTTACGTTGTCGTGGACAGGAAGAAAAGTATCAGGCGGTCCGGCAAGTTTTAACACTATGTTAGACGGGATGGTTGCAAAGGATCCGACGAGTGAGGAAACCGGGGCAATGGCTACAGCTAATATATCTTTAAAAGGTACAAAATCTATAGAAGGATATGTTGTAACCGTAAACATAGGAAATGTAAGTGTAGTTAAATAATTGATAAAAACGCACATCGCGTTTTAATAAATTTATAAAAGAAAAGGAGAGATGATTTTATGAAAAAAATCACAAAAAACAACAAAGGTTTCTCATTAATCGAGCTTATTATCGTTATTGCTATTATGGCTGTATTAGTAGCAATCATAGCTCCAAACTTAACAAAATATCTTGGATCCTCTAAGACAAAGACAGACCAGAAAAATGCTGATGAGTTAGCATCACAGCTTCAGACATGTATTACAGAGTATGATACAGATCAGTCAACAAGCTTAGGAGCATCTATTGGCGCTGGAACAATGAGCATTGCATGGACTGGAAAAACTGCATCATCTTCATCTCCAGCTGACTCTACATTCGATGGTATAGTTAATGCAAATATCACAAGTGATACAAAGAGTAAAGAAAATGGATCATCTGCATCAGCTACTATAACATATAATAGCACAACAAAAGTTTACTCTATTACAGTTACAGTTGGTAATGCAACAGCTACAAAATAATAAACTTATTTAAGAGGTACAAAATGACAGTGGTATGGACGATAGTTACAATTATATATGGAATTTTAATAGGAAGTTTCCTGAATGTATGCATATACAGGATTCCTGAAAAGCAGAGTGTAGTTGTAGTACGTTCACACTGCATGTCATGTGGAAAACAGATCAAGTGGTACGATTTAGTACCGCTTGTGAGTTTTCTTATTTTAAGAGGAAGGTGCAGATATTGTAAGGCAAAGTTGTCATGGCAGTATCCGGCAGTAGAGGCTCTTAATGGAATATTATATGGAATCATAGTTCTGGTTAATGGATTTAATATTACCAGTATTTTATATTGTTTAGCTACATCAGCATTATTGGCACTCAGCATAATAGACTGGAGAACTTATGAGATTCCCCCATCCTTTAATATTTTCATCGGTATTTTAGGAATTATTAGATTAATTTTGGATTTACCACATTGGTATAACTATGTCATAGGCTTTGTATCAGTTAGTGGTTTCCTTCTTTTAATCTTTTTAGTAACGAAAGGCAGAGGAATCGGTTTTGGCGATGTCAAGCTTATGGCGGCAGCAGGACTGCTTCTCGGATGGAAACTCATCATTCTTTCGTTAGGATTAGGATGCGTGTTGGGTTCTATTATCCATATTACACTTATGTATGTTAAGGATAAGGACAGAGTCCTTGCATTCGGACCATACTTATCACTTGGAATATTTATATCCATGCTGTATGGTGAACAAATAATAGAATGGTATTTACATATGTTTATGTAATGACAAAACTAGAGGGAGGCTGAAAGATGGCGTCAAAGACAAAGTTAACCATTGAGGTTGGAAGCGAATTTATTAAAATTTGTGATTCTGAAGTTATTAAAAAGAAAGTGATATCAGTACATCATGCTATATCAGTACAGACACCTAACGGGGCTGTAGAAGATGGTATGATAAGAGATATCAATGCAGTAGCAGATACGATTAAGACAGCTCTGAACGACGAAATGATAGTGTCTGACAGAGTTACTTTTGTATTAGCATCTTCAAGAGTTGCAGCTAAGGAAGTTGTTCTTCCGTTGATTAAGAAAGATAAGATACAGGGACTTATCAATCAGAATGCATCTGATTATTTCCCGGTAAATATCAGTGATTATGTTCTTTCTTATACATTACTTGAGCAGAAAGTCACAAAGACTGAGAAGAAGTTAAGAGTACTCGTATATGCTGCACCTGAAGCTATGGTAGAGGGATATTATAATCTTGCTAAGTTGTTAGATAAAAAGGTTGTAGCAGTAGATTATTCCGGTAACAGTACATTACAGGTTATCAAGTTACAGACAGATGCTAAGCCAAACCTTGTAGTTCAGATGGGTATGGATACTACGATTCTTTCTGTAATGAACAATAATGTATTACAGTTACAGAGAACTATATCATACGGTGAGTCAGCACTTCTTAATGAAGTAATGACCAGCAAGAATGTAAAAGCGAGAGTAGCATTAGAGCTTCTTTCGTCAGCAAGACTTGTTAAAGATACGATAGATGCAGATGAGATTACAGGCTCTTTAAAGCATCTTGTAAATAATATAAACAGAGTTATAGAGTATTATTCAGGAAGAAATCCCGAAGCTCCATTGCAGAAGATAGTTATCATCGGTGACGGTGCGGACGTACTTGGTATAGATACACTTTTTGCCAATGAGACAAATCTTCCGGCAGAACGTCTTACATTATTGAAGAATGTTCAGTCATATAACCGTATCAAGGTTCCTGATACTGCACTCAGACAGTACATGACTAACATTGGTGCGACTATTGAGCCTATACATTTTGCACCTAAGACAGTTGATGTAGCTGTTAAAAAGGATAAGGGTGCGACATCATCTGCCGCAAACAAGAAATATATGATGGCAGGTGCGGTTCTTGTAGGTCTTGCAGTAGTTCTTACGGCAGTTCCTATGGTAAGAAACATGATGTTAAAGAGCGATGAGAAGGATGTTAATGCTGAGATTAAGAAATATTCAAGCATAGAAGATGTGAAGAATAGTATGCAGATTGCAGAAGAAAAGTATGGTGCCATGAATTCATATTTCAAGCTCACAGAGAATAATACAGAGTGGGTGGCAGAACTTCTTGATGTTATAGAGAAAGATATTCCTTCGGATATGAAATTTCAGAGTATGAGTATTACAAATGGTGCTGTTGATATTGCAGGAAGTTGTGTTACAAAGGCACAGGTAGCACAGTTCAAAGTGGCACTTGACGGATGTAAGAATATTCCATCCGACACATTGGCATATACAATTAATGAGGATGAGGAGTCTGGTGTATTGTTTAATATGTCATTTAGTATTCTTAAGGATTCAAATATACCTGAAGAAGAGACAAGTGTAGAGGAGGCGGAATAATATGAATAGTTCATCTTTAAAAGAAAATACAGGAGTATTAGTTTTATTAATCGGTATATTGGCACTTATCGCTTCTTATTTCCTTGGATTTACAAGTTTCAATGATAAGAACAGTGAATTATCGGCAAATATAGAAAGTCTTGAGGCTAAGAGAGACAGCTTAAAGGCTGATTATGCTAATAAATCAGAGTATGAGAAGAAAACTAAAGAATTTGATGAGAAGTATGAGAAAATTCTTAAGGAATTTGATACAACTCTTACAAACGAATCACAGATTATGGATTTATACAATATGCAGTTAAAGAATAATGTAATGGTAACAACAGCAAACTTTGCTATGCCTGAAGAGACATATGCATTTGACGGCTCTCTCACTACTACGGATATGACAGCACAGACACAGACTACAGATGCCAACGGTAATCCGGTTGAAACAGATCCAATTATCACAACTACAGCTATCGATAACTCATACAGGGGGGTGTCATGTGAGGAGACTTTTAGTATGAGTGGTTCATATGGAGATATAAAGACTTCAATAAAAGATATAGTAGGAAGTAATAAGAGAAGAGTTCCGACAACGGTTAATTTTACATATGATTCAACAAATGAGACAGTGACATGTGACGTTACAGCATCTGAGTATGCTATAACAGGAGATGACAGAAAACAGAATAAGGTTGAGATTCCAAGCAGTGCTACAGGTCGTGACAATTTATTCTTCAACGGAATAGGCGTTCAGGCTACTCCGGCACAGTAAGGAGTTAAAAGGAGGTATGATAATGAAAAATAAAGATTGTAACAGAGGATTTACGCTGGTAGAGTTGCTGATTACTGTGGCAATATTAGGTATTATTGTAGCTCCTTTTTTAGCGACATTTGTTACAGCTTCCACAAATAACTTAAAGTCATCTGACAGACAGCGACTTGCAGATGCGGCAGAAGATATTGCAGAAGAGTTTAAGGCAAAATCGATAGAATTACTTGATGAGGAGTATACACCTACAGAGGATGCCAGTGGCGGATATTCATTTAATATTCCTGCGAGCAGAATAAGTAAGATAGGTTCTGTAAATAAAGGATATAAGGCAGAGGTTAAACTTACACCTTCAACCAATGCTATAAATGAAGATATTCCGACACTTACCAATATGAAAACAGATTATACAATGCTTTTTATGCAGGCATTTTATAATAACGATGTATATAAGAGGGCAGTAGGTGCTACATCAAGGAGGAGCATCATTACGATAGATCTTGTTAATGAATCCGGTGTGGATAAGTATAAGATTACTTTGTCTCTTCAATATAATAATTCATCGGATAAAATAGAGGTTTCATCAAAGACATTTGATTATGATCCGGATGAACTTCCACCGTCTATATATGCTGTCTATGTACCAATGAGCAGTACAGGTGCGGATACTGTTTTGCTACAGAATAATATTACAATGGCGGAATGGCCTGACCTTTTAGATAAGGATGGAGATCCGGTGGAAGATTCAGCCGGTAATGTTATAAAAGCTCCTATGCAGATATATTTTGTCGTACAGAGTGGTTCCACACTTAATACTAATAATTTTGTAGTGGTTGATAATAAAGTTGGTACAACATCATTGAATTATTATCATACATATAATGATACAGTTTTCGATATTCACACAAATGCATTATCAGGAAGCTCGGTATTAGACTCAACAAAGGCTGATAATATTTATGATTTGGAAGTAAATATTACAAATGGTAAGAGTGGAAGCAGCAAGAAGGTACTCGCAACGTACAAGAGTTCCAAGATAGAATTTGATTAAGGAGGTAGTAATATGTATTCTTTAATAAAAAAATTACATAAGAATAATAAAGGTGATACATTGGCTATCGTTCTTATTGGAATGCTTGTAGTGTTTGTATTGGGAACGGTTGTTTTAAAAGGGAGCAGTGTAAACTATCAGATGAAGGTTAGTAACTTTAAGTCAAAGCAGAATTTTTATTATGTAGAGATGGCGGTTGATGATATATATGCCGGTATAGGTAAAGAGGTATCTACAGCTACAGAAAAGGCATATACAAATACAGTTACTAATATTGTTAATATCAGCACATTAGTTAAAAATGATCCTGCAAAATTAAAGTTTAATTTTCAGACGAACTTCAGCAATTATCTGACAACAATGTGTGGATATTCAAATCTTGACAACGATGCTACAAGAGCTAATATAGTAGCACATTTAAAGACATTTATAGATACAACAAAGTATTCAGCTCTGAATGTAAATGTGGACATAACACCAATAAATTCCGGAACGAATAAAACATGTGTAGTTTATGACAAAGATTCATCAAATCATATTACGAAGATTACAATAAAGAATGTAAAAGTTACCAGTGTAACCAATACTAACAAGTATACTTCATCAGTAACTACAGATTTTGTTATAGACGTGCCGAACATTGAGTTTGATTTTAGTGATACTACAGAAGATGATGATTTAACAGAATTTTACAAGTATGCAATCATTGCAAATGGTAATCCGGGTACGCAGGGGGGACTGTATAATATTACTGACAAACCGGCTGCCGTATATGTTACGGGAAGTGGCAATGCTACTGTAAATGGCAATATATATGCAGGTGATTACCATGGTAAAGATGTTAATAATTTACAGGTAGATAAAGAGGGAATATATGTAAATAACAATTGTAAGGTAACAATAAATGGAGCAAATGTTATTTCAAGAGGTGACGTTGTTGCACAGAGCAGTTCATCAATCACATTAAACGGTGAGAGTACTGCAACTAATCCATATGCTCAGAAACCAGATACATTAAGGCTTTGGGTTAAGAACCTTGAGCTTGACGGTAACAGTTTAAATCTTACTGTTAATGGAGATGCATTTATCAAGGATGATCTTACGGTAAATGGAACAAATGTAACAGCTTCAATAAATGGTTCATATTATGGATTCGGATTTGACGGAACTGTTACAGATATGGTAAATGAGTCAAACAGTAATTCAAATACAGGTTTTGATTCATCAACTGAAGCATCAGGAACAGCAAAGTATGAGCATGAAAAGAAGAGTGCAGTTATCGTGAATGGTAACAATGCTGATGTTAAACTTACGGGTGGAACCAATCCTACATTATTGTTAGGAGGAAGAGCATATATCGATCTTACAGGCGGACTTACAGATGGAGCAGGAGCAACTTACATGACCGGCGAGTCAATATCTGTTAAAGGTAACCAGAGCATTTACCTGTTAGATAATATTACGGCTAAGCAGGATCCGAATGCGGCTATCAAGCTTTCAGGGAATCCTTCACCGTATACATCACAGATGGCTTCGCTTACTTATAATAATTTTATTACACAGTGTGCATTTACTGAGCCTGTTGTTGCTAAGAAGATTGATTCAAATGTATATTTTTATCACAAATCTGATTCGCCAGATGAACAGACAGAATATATCACAAATGGAATTAAGGCAGGTTCACTTAGAGATACACTTGATACGTTAAAGAAAGTAGCTTCATCACAGAAAAATATAGCATTCGGTGATAATACTAAAGTATACAGTGTCGGAACAGCTTTAGAGGTAAGAGATGGAGTTTTACAGGCAGACAGCTCTAATATTCCTAATGCAGGAATTAAGGATGAGGATATAGAACAGTTTGGTAAACTGATTACAGATGTAGATAGCAGATATGCAAATATGATGTACAATATCAATGATGACAGGGACAATGCTGTAGGTGAGACTAAGCTTAAGAAGGCAGATGCAGATTCTACAAAGTCACCATATGATTACTATGTAAGACATGAATTATATCTTGACAGTGGAACAGCCATAGGAGATACAATAGGGGCTAACCGTGATTTCAGATACACTGTAAATGCGGGACCTTCAAGTGATCCGGAATTAAGACCGGCATCATCAACATTCCCGAATTCTTCATTTAATGCAACGCCTATAGATAGAAGTGAACTTAAGGATATTATACCGGGAATAGAGACAACTACAAATGAAGAGGTTGTTCTTAAAGTAGGTAATAATGTTGGAAACGGACCTATAGTAACTAACACAAACGGTAAAGCAATGCAGTATGGTATGATTGTTTGTACAGGAGACGTTACAGTAAACTGTAATTTCACAGGCATGATAATATGCGGAGGAGACATTAAGATTGAGAGTGGATATACATTCAATGCAAATCCTGACCTTATGAAAGTCTTAAGAAAGCATAATGACTTTGTAAAGAATCTTATTAATACAGGTGTTGCACCTACTATCAGTATTGATGACAGCACTCAGCTTATCGGAGGAGAAAGTTCATTCACATTTGATAAGTTCTTAAAGATAGAGAACTGGCGTAAAAATGAAGAATAATGTATGAAGGAGAGTGTAACAATGCGACATAATAGACAATATAATAAAGGTTTCTCGTTGATTGAATTAATAGTAACGATTGCTATTATGGCTATTGTTACAGCAGCAAGCGTAGGTATATTTTCACTTATATCGAACAGTAATTTCAAAGAGGCATACAAGAGTGTCACGGACGGACTTTCACAGGCGAGAACAGAGAAAGTTTCAAAAGGTGGTAAATATGCCATGGTGATGAAATATGATGCATCAGCAGGTAAGACTACCATAGATGTCATAAACGGATATGATGATTCGACTACACCACCTACATATACGAGTTCTAACGTTATAGATTCTAAGGTAATCAGCAAAGGTGACTATGAAGCTATAAAGAAGGATGGCTCAGGAAATGTAAAGGTGGAATCATCAAATGTTGTGTGGATAGAATATACCAATAGCGGTAAGTTCAAAGAAGCATATATATATGATGGAAGTAAGGAAGACATTAACGGAATCTATGTAAGCTATGGAAAACATTCCAAAACTATTAAGTTAGCACTTTCTACAGGAAAGTTCATAGAGAACTAGGAGGGAACCGGTTATGAAAAAAATATTTAAAAATAATAAAGGTTTTTCATTGATGGAACTCCTTGTAGGTCTGGCGATATCATGTATAGTACTTGTAGCAGCGTATTCATTTGTACTGGCAGGACTTAAGAGTTATGACACCACAAAGGGAACTACAGAGTTCCAGGAGGAAACACAGTTTGTGGAAAATATCATAGTTGATGCGGTGGAAAATGGTGTAATGGAAGATTCAGACATAATCGTTGACGCATCAGATAATGTAAGATTTGAAACAGGAAAACAGATTTTATATTATGATAAGGCCGGTAAGTCATTATATATATATGATAAAGGCGAAACGATAGACATGGCAGACACAGATGATGCACTTACACATCTTGTTTCAAAAAATATTGAAAATTTTGCAGTGTCATATGCAATGGTTGAGAAAGAGACTAATGCAGATGGTACAGAAAAAACAACTCTTGCAGCGGGAGAGAAGAGAGAATTGGTTGAAGTTGAGGTGGAGATTTCTAAGAATGGAAAGTCACAGACGTCTAAGAAATTGTATAGATTCAGAAACGTTGGTAATACACCATAAAGGAGGTAGATGAGATGCGAAACAGATTTCTAAAGAAGAATAACAGAAAAAAAGTTGCTATTTCAGTATGTTCTTTAGCGTTGGTTGCAATTGTCAGTGTGTTCTGTATCTATCATTCAAAGATACTTGCAGGCGTATTTCAGGCACATAAGGATAATAACGGCAATGTGACATATACTGCTAAGAATACTATTCATGTACTTGAAATAGTTGCACAAAACGGACAACAGATACTCGGATATACTGTTAAGGGTTCAGAACCTATTACAGTAGAACAGATAGAGAGTTATACAGGTACCATAAGTGACCTTGAGGATTTTAAAAATGCTACAGGTTATGAGGTAGAAGGTACAGCCGGACATTATAAGGTTAAGAGTTCGGGGAATGAAGCATTCGGTGAGAATGTTTTATCAGGACAGATGTTTGAAAAGGATGATAAAATCATTGTGGATGTAGTGGAGGCAAAGGATTTTACAAAGGAAAATCTTGATGGTATAGATTTGGTATACATCAATTCAGCAGACTACAATCCGAATCTTTTATATTACTATGATCAGATAGTAAATGGGGGAGCTGATGGAATACAGCCGGGAGAATATGGAAGAACATATGCAGACAGCTATGTATCTGATGTTAAGGTTAAGGAAATAGCGGTAGAGACTATATTGAGAGCGGCAGGAAGGCCAGCGTATGCAGAGGCACTCACAGAAGACTTGTTTGAGAAGGCAGAGGTTCAGAATTACAAGGATTACAACTTCGCAAATTATAAGAGTGAGATTGGAGCTGCAACTATAGGTTCTCTGACAGGAGCTAATACAGATGAGTCAGTTTCAAAGATAGATGATTTTCTTTTGGGAGTTAATAATTCTCTTAAGTCATCTGCTGCATCATCTATAAAACCACTTGCGAAAAAAGGTTCAATAGATAATCTGACAGATGAGGAAAAAGAGAACTTTGCATTATATATCAAGCAGGGTGAATTTGCAGGATATTCGGAGATAAATATTGACTCATATATGCTTAAGATAATTGAGTCTAGTGCTGCAAGTACAAAGCGTATTGAAACTGCAATAAGAGTAAGTAATAAAAATAACAAAAAGGATGCAGAAGAAGAATTATTAAGCATTAAAAACGGAACTTATGTAAATGAGGAATCAATCGAAGATTATAGAAATCGTGTAGGAAAAGATATAGGAATGTTTTTACATGATATATATACAACGGATTTTGATCAGGAGAAATGTATAGCTGCAAACCTTTCAGCTTATGTTGATAAATTCCTTAAAGATGAGACAGTGCTTGGAGATTCCAGTGTTTTTAGTGATAATCTTATAGCTCTCGTTATAAAACCTGTAAATGAGTCAGAGCGTGAAAAAGCATTTGAGCTTATAGCATCTGCTGCTGCAAACAGTACTGTTGTAGAACAGATTTTAGCAGATAAGCAGGCAGCTGATATTTCATTCAAGCGTACAGGAATGGAATCATACAAATCTTATAATCTTGAGAGTTATTTACATGCATTTGAAGCTTTAACAGATGAGAATGCACTTAAATCATTACAGCAGTCAGAGGATGGTTCATATGTATATAAATATGATGTAACCAAAATCGAGTCTGTTATAAAAGAAGTAAATGATACTGCACAGGGTATAGATACTTCATGTGACCTCAACTGGAATGCGGCACTTGCATTATATGATTATGCGACAACTGACGGAGCATTTGTATATAACACTGATTTGCTTACAAGCGGAAAGCTTGGTAATTATACAGCAGTAGAGGGTGGAAGCAATAATGTATACAAAATGCTGTTAGTACTCAGACAGTTAAGACCAACATATTTTAATCAGTCAGTACGACCGTCAATTGATACAAACGGTAATTATGTAGATGCTTCAGGCAGTGCAATAGGCAATTGGTATGGTGGAACATTCTGTAATGGATGGACCGGAACATCTGTGGATTATACAAAATACCGTGAGCCTTCAGTGGTTGGTAAACTTTATGATGAAAGTGGAAATATTATCGGTGATAAAGTATATATAAATGAGAATATATTCAGTTATTCGGGTGGAAGCTATTTTGGTGGCGGAACATTCTGGAACAAGGATTATACTGCTGATACGGGAATTGCTCCTGTGGGTGCTTCACAGAGCAATGTAAAGAAAAAGAGATTATATATTTCATCAACTGATCTAAGCGATTCAAATTATTGGTGGTATGCACAGTCATGTAATGGATATCAGTATATTTATTATACATACACAGATGAAGATGGAACATCAAAAAGTGAATATATTAAGATGGTTGATATATACGATGCCAGCAGTTATATGTACTATGTTGATATTCCTGTTACGACAACATGGTTTTATGTATGTATAAATCAGCCTACATGGGATGATTTTAACAGAACAGTTACATATAAAAATGCTACAGCACTGGCAGATGGTGCGAAGCTGTATATAAAGAATCAGGGATATTCAAATAAGGAGGTATCTTCACCTATAGATGGAAGAACAAACCTTAAAGAAAAATTATTTAAATTAGACTTAGGTACCGGAACAAATCCGCCGTGTGATACAAATATTGATGATACATCTACAGGTAATTACACTAAGGGCGAAGCATTAAGAAAGATTATGAATATCAGTCTTAACCAGTTACAGAGTATGCCGTTTAAGGTACTTGAGGTTCAGCCTACAGGAAATGTAAATGATTTTGCAAGTTATGCAGGAGCGGTTAAGCTCGCTTCACATTTAAGAGTCGATGTGCCGGGAATGAATTCATCTAATTACAAGGATTATTTCCAGGTTGAGGCAATCAGTGTGGCAGAGTTTAATACAAGACATGAGAATCTGAATGGTCGATATGATCTTATATATATCGGTAAGAACACCGGTGCATTATATGCTAAAGAGTATAAGAATGCTGATGGAACAAAGATAAAGAGAACAGTATTCGGTGACGGTGCCAATAATGATTGTACTGTGGTAGGCGAACAGTATTATATGAATGGTCTTGTGTACTATGGATTCGGACCGGCAAAGATAGTCGGAGCATTATTCAGAGGTACGGTTGCATCTGATTATGACTATGCTACATCATCAAATGGTTTGTATTACAATGACCAGAAAATATGGAAACAGTATTTCTTTGCTGAATTTAAAAGATTTCAGGGAAATTATAATAATGGCTTATCAGATAACATGAATTACACACTGAAATCATCAGATGTTTCCACACGTATTTCAGGAAATGATCTGACAGTGGCAAGAATGAATGATTTGCTTGATTATCTTAAGGCAGGTTATCCTATATTATTTGCTGACGGACTGATAGACTGTGATGATGATACAAAGTATGTAGATTGTTATGATAAGGCACTTACACAGAATTGCAGTTATGATAAAGCAGTAAAGTGGAGATATGTTGATAAGAATTCAAAGATGTATGCGTTTATCCAGCAGGCTAAAGCTATAGGCCGTGATTCAACCGGTGAGTATACGGTAGAGAAGGCAGCGGCTGATGGAGTAAAGGATGCAAAGGCATTTGTAAGTCTTGTAAGTACACAGTATGCTTCCAATGGTAGAAATCCGGATAAATTATCAGCAGCTGAGAAGTTTAACGGTGGTTTATCATATGCGGTAAAGAGAAATGAGCAGGTTGATTTTGAGGTAATAAAGGAACCACAGGAATATGATAAGGATGCAGACGGAAATGAACTTCCGGCAGGTCACTCAGGAAATTATGTAACAGATTTAAATTCATGTATGTTTACGTTAAAACCTGGAATAAACCGTGATAACACTATGCAGTGGATAAATGATAACTATGAATTCCATATGTATATTGATAAATCGGGTACGGCGAACTTCCCGGATGACAAGATTATAGAACTTGATCTTGCAGAACCGTATTACAATGAGAAGGATGGTACGATTCAGGTAGGTATGAAGAATGGTAAATGGCCTACAGGTATCGAAGGTCTTATAGCATGGAAACTTGAAGCGGTATCAAAGAATAATCCTGGAAACAGATGGGAACATGTAGGATATTCGGCATTCAAACAGAGTGAAGTTAAGGATGTATATGTATTATGGGTTAAGACCGACAATACAACTCTTGATTTTGATAATATGATTGCCAGATATGATGGAAAGCTGAATGGCAGTACTGATGTAATACCTGAGTATAACATTATAGTTGATACTATAAAATATGATCAGTTTGTAAAAAATTGGAATAATCAGAATGTAGATCAGTATACAAAAGCTAATTCATTATTAAAGGTTGGAAAACTAAACAATTATGAAAAGCGAAGAAGCAATACTCAAAGCAATGGAGCAGAGTATAATATGATAGTATTTGGATATTGCGATTCATATGCAGGACTTGATATTAATAATATAAACTGTCTTAAGAATATTGATTACTTTGTCCATACAGCTAAGAACTCACTGTTGTTTGCACATGATAATGCTTCATACATAACAACATTTAACTATTATCTGAGCAACGGTAAGGTAGTAAATGATTTACGAAATGATACAACCAATTTCGCCAGATATACCACATCATATATGAGAGGCATGCTTGGTATGGATGTATATGGTGCATCATATTCAGCTCTTGCATTTGATAAGAATCTTGAGGAGAGTAATCCGGATGCTAAGAATGGCTTGTTGTCATGGCTGTATACTTATGATCAGTCACTTGTTAACGCAAGATCCTATCTGGGAATAGATAATATAGCAAATCCTACCCAGGAAGAGCAGTCAGCTTTGCGTGGTATAACAAATGGACAGTTATTCAGATATTCAACACAGAGTGATAATGACTTCCCTTATAGAAATAATGAGGGTACCGGAAGTGCATTAGGTCAGAAGGGATTTAATGAATCTTGGATAACGACCAAACACATAGAGGCAACCAACAAGGGTCAGATAAATATATATCCGTTTAATATCGGAGATGAAATTGACCTGAGTGCTGCAACCCATTTCCAGTATACAAGATTGAATCTTGAGGATGATGACACAACAGTATGGTATACACTTTCAGGAGCAAATGGCAACAGTCAGTTATATAACGTTGAAAAGGGTGATGGAAGCAACAACTTCTACATCTATTCAAAAGGAAATATAACATATACAGGTGCAGGACATAAAAAGATTTCTGAGGATAGTTTGGAAACTAAACTCTTTGTTAATACTGTTATCGCTGCCATCAAGGTAGGAGATTTCGCACCGGATGTAATATTCCCTGATGCTACTACAGTAAATGGAAAAGATGTTATATACGGTTATGATACAGAGGATAAACTCACTGTCACATATAAGGCTACAGATTATGGATATGTTGAAGGAGAAAAGGATAGATTCACAGATATAAGAATATTCCTTGACAAGAAGAAGACAGTTGATGGAAGTGTTGTAAATGATGGTTCATACAATGCATCAGATGATATCTTACTTAATCAGGCAGGGGCACCGGGATACCTTAAGGATGTGGATGGTAATGCAATGAGTATTACAGCAGCCGATGTAATAAACAGAGAGAATAAGACATTTTATCTTTCTAATTCAGACCTGAAGGCTTTATGCATACAGTATGTGTATAATGGAAATGATCCGTATGCAGGTCAGCAGGGTATAGCAGATGGTAAATATGTAAAAGATTTGTTTGATAAATATTCAATATGCGTCAGCGTTTTGAGTAGGGCAGAGGAAGAAAGATACAATACTGAACTGGTTGATAACCCATCTGAAAATAAGGAAAATTATTACCAGAGCGCATGTGCAGATGTTGTATTAAGAAATCTGTTTAATCTTGATTAATTTAATCGAATAAATAAATTAAAAGAGTTACTGTTATTACCGGAAGGTAATGCGGTAGCTCTTTTTTGTATAAGTCATAAAAAACAACATATTAATATTGACAAATCACATAATAATATGTAAAATATATAAAAAAGGAGGCGATACTATATTTTGTAAGATATCAAGCAGTGCCATATGGGGAACGGAGACTTATCCTGTGGATATAGAAGTTGATGTATCTAACGGGATGCCATATTTTAATATGGTTGGAATGTTGTCTATGGAGATTAAAGAGGCAAAAGAGAGAATCAGGGCGGCACTTAAGAATTCGGGATATGAACTTAAACCGTCAAGAATAACGGTGAATTTATCACCGGCGGATAAGAGAAAGGAAGGAACTTTATTTGATCTCCCGATAGCATTTGCGATTTTGAAGGCAGCGGGACTTATACCGCAGTGTAGTTTTGAGAAGATGCTTGTCATAGGTGAATTGGGATTATCAGGTGAGGTTAAGCCGGTTAATGGAATACTTCCTATACTTATGATGGCGAAGAGAATGGGATTTAAGAGGTGTGTTTTGCCATCCGGGAATAGCAGTGAGACAGAATTTGTGAAAGATATGGAGGTTATTCCTGTAGATAATTTAAAGCAGGCAGTCAGGTATGTGATTAATGGAGAGAAATGTAAAGTTCAATCTGATTTATCAGTGAAGGCATTAAAGGTTTCTGAGAATAATGGGCCTGATTTTTCGGATATTCATGGGCATCACATGGCAAAGAGAGCAGCAGAGATAGCGGCGGCAGGCAATCACAATCTGCTTATGGTGGGACCGCCTGGATCAGGCAAATCAATGATTGCAGGAAGAATAAGCAGTATTATGCCTACGCTTACATATGAAGAAAGAATTGGGATTTCTACTATTTATAGTGTATGTGGACTGTTAAAGGATGGCAATGCCGTTACAAAGCGTCCGTACAGGGCACCGCACCATACCATAACTGTACAGGGGATGACAGGCGGAGGCAGATATCCGAGACCGGGAGAATTGTCGTTGGCAAGTGGAGGAGTACTATTTCTTGATGAACTTCCGGAGTTTAATCCGTTAGTGATAGATACTTTAAGACAACCTCTCGAGAATAAGAAGATAACATTAGTCCGGGCTAGCGGAAAGTATGAATTTGCAGCGGATTGCATGCTGGTTGCAGCGATGAATCCGTGTAAATGTGGATATTATCCTGATAGAAACAGATGTACATGTACGGATGATGAAGTAAGAAAGTATATGGGCAGGATAAGTGGGGCAATTCTTGATAGAATGGATATATGTGTAGAAGTTCCGAGAACGGAATACAGAGAGCTTATTGAACGTAACAATGAAGAATGTTCGGCTGATATTAGAAGCCGCGTAGAAAGGGCAGTAAATATTCAAAAAGAGAGATATATGGGAACGGATATACGGAATAATGCATCACTTTCATCAAAGGAAACGGAAATATATTGTAAACTGGATAAGTCAGGGACAGAATTGATTAAACGTGCATTTGATAAGTTTAATATGTCTACCAGAGGATATTATAAGATTCTTAAGGTCGCAAGAACCATAGCTGATCTGGCGGGAGAGAAAGATATAAAAAGAGAACATGTACAGGAAGCTGTTATATATAGAACATTTGATGCCGCAACATATGGAGGAAGATAATGACAGAGGAAGAATACTGGTATTGGTTTACGAACATATGGGACGGGCAGTCTGTCAATATGAGGCGGTTGCTTGAACATTTCAGGTCTCCGGAAGAAATATATAAGGCACCTGAAAAGGCATTATGTAAATGTGTGGATGAAAAGACTGCAGACAGGATATTACAGTCGAAGAAACTGATTGATTCCAAGTTTGAATTGGACAGACTGAAGGAAAAGAATATTGAATTTATACATATTAACAGTGAAAACTATCCGGCAAGATTGAAAAATATTTATGATTCGCCCTATTCATTATATGTAAAAGGAAAGATACCAATTGATAATATACCATCAGTAGCAATTATAGGTGCAAGAGCATGTACTTCATACGGAATATCCGTAGCAGAGAAGATAAGTTCTGATCTTGTAGGAATGGGAATACAGATTGTGAGTGGAATGGCAAAAGGAATAGATGGAGCTGCCCACAGGGGAAGTGTAAATGTGGGTAAAAGTACATATGCAGTTCTCGGATGCGGGGTGGATATATGTTATCCGAGGGACAATATAAATATATATGTAGAATGTCAGAAAAGTGGAGGAATTATATCTGAATATAATATTGGAAAAGAGCCGGCAGCATGGAGATTTCCGCAGAGAAACAGGATTATAAGCGGACTGTCAGATGTTATTATAGTGGTAGAGGCGAGAGAAAAGAGCGGCTCACTTATAACGGTGGAGGCAGCACTAGAACAGGGGAAAGATGTATACGCAGTTCCGGGGCGGCTTGGAGACCGGTTGAGCGAAGGATGCAACCGGCTTATTAAGGCAGGTGCAGGCATATATACAGGGGTTGAAGATGTTCTTTCTGAATTGCAGATAAAATTTGATGATAAAAATGAAATTTTTCGAAAAAATGAATTACCACTTGAAAAAGATTTACAAGTGTTGTATAGTTGTCTCGATTTGTTTCCAAAAAGCATTGACAGTATAATGGAGAAAACAGGATATGAAGCGGTTGATGTTATGCAGCTTATAGTGCAGCTTCAGCTGATGGATTTTATAGATGAACCTATAAAGAATTATTATATAAAGAAGATTTGAAAAAGGGGACTTTCGAGATGGCAAAATATTTAGTGATTGTGGAATCGCCTACAAAAGTGAATACTATTAAAAAATTTTTAGGAGCAAATTATAATGTTGTTGCTTCAAATGGTCATGTAAGGGATTTCCCAAAAAGTTCCATGGGAATTGATTTTGAGAATGACTATGAACCAAAATATATTACAATCAGGGGAAAGGGAGAAAAACTGGCTGAACTTCGAAAAGAAGTGAAGAAGGTAGATAAAGTGTACCTCGCAACTGACCCTGACCGTGAGGGAGAAGCCATTTCATGGCATCTTGCCACGGCACTTAAGTTAGATGATAAAAAAATGAAGAGAATCACTTTTAATGAGATTACCAAGACTGCAGTTAAGGCATCTTTGAAAGAACCCAGAGAGATAGATATGAATCTTGTGAATGCACAGCAGACGAGAAGAATGCTTGACCGTCTGGTTGGATATTCAATAAGTCCTCTGTTGTGGCAGAAGGTAAAGAGAGGACTTAGTGCAGGTAGAGTTCAGTCTGTTGCATTAAGAATCATATGTGACAGGGAAGAGGAGATTAATGCATTTATTCCTGAGGAGTACTGGTCACTGGATGCTGTCATAAGCATACCGGGAACTAAGAAACCTATGATTGCCAAATTTTATGGAAATAAAGACGGCAAGATTGAGATAAAAAATAAGGAACAGCTTGATAAGATTTTATCAGAGCTTGAGGATGTTACTTACAGTGTAACGGATATAAAACGTGGAGAGAGAACAAAGAAGGCACCACTTCCTTTTACTACAAGTACATTGCAGCAGGAAGCGTCAAAGCAGTTGAATTTTTCAACACAGAAGACTATGCGTATCGCACAGCAGTTATATGAAGGTATAAAGATTAAGGGCAGAGGCACGATAGGTCTTATATCTTATCTGCGTACAGATTCTACAAGAGTATCTGACACAGCGGATGCCATGGCGAAAGATTATATTAAGGAAAACTATGGTGACGATTACATTGCATCATCCACTGAGAGTGCAAAGAAACCGGGAAATAAAATACAGGATGCCCATGAGGCAATCAGACCTACGGATATAGAACTGTCACCGACGATAGTTAAGGAAGATTTGTCAAGGGATCAGTTCAGATTATATCAGCTCATATGGAAACGATTCACTGCAAGCAGAATGAAGAGTGCCAAATATGAGACTATGTCCGTTAAGATCGGGGCAGGTGAATATATATTTACTACAGCAGCATCAAAGCTTGTGTTTGACGGATTCATGTCTGTATATACTGATGATGACGATGAAAAGGGTTCAAATACATCGATAAAAAATCTTGATAAGGATACAAAGCTTACATTTAATGAATTTGACAGCAAACAGCATTTTACACAGCCACCGGCACATTTTACCGAGGCAGCACTTGTAAAATCACTAGAAGAACTTGGAATAGGCCGTCCAAGCACATATGCACCTATTATCACTACTATCACAGCAAGAAGATATGTTGTGAAGGAACAGAAAAACCTATATGTTACGGAACTGGGTGAGATTGTTAATGAGATAATGAAAACAGCATTTCCTGTTATTGTTGATACAAGTTTCACCGCTAATATTGAGTCGCTTCTTGATATGGTTGAAGAGGGAAAGATTCAGTGGAAGACAATAGTCAGAAACTTCTATCCTGATCTGGCAGAGGCTGTTGCCAATGCAGAGCAGGCATTGGAGAAGATAGAGATAGAGGATGAACAGACGGACGTTATCTGCGAAGAATGTGGCAGAAACATGGTTATCAAATATGGACCACATGGAAAGTTCCTTGCCTGTCCGGGATTTCCAGAATGTAGAAATACAAAACCGTATTTTGAAAAGACGGGTATACATTGTCCGAAGTGCGGAAAAGAAGTTGTTATAAAAAAGACTAAAAAAGGAAGAAAATATTACGGGTGTGAGAATAATCCGGAATGTGATTTTATGTCATGGCCAAAGCCTATGGATAAGAAATGTCCGAGATGTGGAAAATACATGGTGGAAAAAGGTAATAAAGCCGTATGTTCAGACGAGCAGTGTGGATATTTTGAACCACTCAAAAAGGAAGAAAAATAAGCTTCAGGAGGCATTGCAATGAGTAGTGTACAGCTATTGGATAAAACAAGAAAAATTAATAAATTGCTGCATAACAATTCGTCAACGAAATTTATTTTCAATGATATATGTGATGTGTTAGGAAGAATACTTGATTCGGATGTGCTTGTCATAAGCAGCAAGGGAAAGGTTCTTGGAATAGGAACATGTGATGGAATATCAGGTATAAATGAACTTATCAGCAATGAGGTTGGCGGATTTGTAGATGAACTGTTTAATGAGAGACTTCTCAATGTTTTGTCAACAAAGGAAAATGTCAATCTTGAGACATTTGGATTCAATTCTGAAGACATAAGAAAGTACAAAGCTATTATTTCGCCTATAGATATTGCAGGTGAAAGGCTTGGAACACTTTTTGTATATAAGGAAGAGACAGAATATGATATAGATGATATAATAATCAGTGAGTATGGAACTACTGTTGTAGGACTTGAAATGATCAGGGCGGTAGACGAGGAACATGCTGAGTACAACAGAAACAGACATCTTATCAATTCAGCAATGGGAACTCTTTCAGTGTCAGAAAAAGAGGCAATAATATATGTGCTTCAGGAACTCGGTGGCAAAGAAGGAACGCTTATAGCCAGCCGTATAGCTGACAGGGTAGGCATAACCCGCTCTGTTATAGTAAATGCACTCAGGAAATTTGAGAGTGCGGGAGTCATAGAAACACGTTCTTCAGGGATGAAAGGAACGTATATAAAAGTTTTAAATGACGTGGTATTTGAGGAATTACAGCAATTTAATAAATAAGATTAAGGTGTCAAAAGCCCCTTCGGGGACTAGCCAACACAAGTATGTGTATTTGCAAGGTGACTTGTAATATCACATATTGTGTTTGGCTGGTGCGTAGCACCCTTTTGACACCTGAATCTAAATGAGCAGATTGTTAAATGGAGTTATAGACTGTCTTTATGCATGTTTTACAAGGTATAGGGACAGCCTTTTTGTTTATTATGAATAAAAACTCTTGATATTTCATGCTTTTGCTTTTATAATAAAAAAGGAATATTTTGAGTTTTTGTGCATGGAAAGGATGAAAAAGGTATGATTAATTCCGGCATATACAATTATATAAATGTTTTAGATAAGGCAGCAGATGCCAGCTGGACAAGAAATGATGTTATAACAAATAATATATCGAATGCAGATACCCCAAATTATAAGAGAAAAGATATATCATTTCAGGGATATCTTCAGGCAGAACTTGCGGGAACAAACACCACAACTCTGAATGACAGAATAAAAGATGTGGAATTATCTTCACTTAACGCTACAGCGTATACGGATATGGCTAATCTGTCTTACAGACTTGATGGGAATAATGTAGATATAGATACAGAAAATGTTGAACTTGCTTCAAATCAGATAATGTATCAGGCGTTGATTAACAGCATTTCAAATGATTTTGATATGATAAAAAAAGCAATGGAATAGTATTCTGACAATTTAATGGGCAGTATACCGGAAAGGCAGGAAATATATGGGATTATTTTCAAGTTTTGATATAAGTGCTTCAGGAATGACGGCACAGAGACTCAGAGAGGATACGATATCTCAGAATCTGGCAAATGTTGATACAACCAGATCAGCGGATGGAACACCTTATGTTAGAAAGACAGTAATGTTTCAGGAAAAACAGAATATGTCATTTGATTCTATACTCATGACCACAATCGGACAGATAGGAAATGGTGTAAAGGTTACATCAATTGTGGATGATACAAGTACCGCCATGAAAAAGGTATATGATCCTTCGCATCCTGATGCGGATGAGAATGGATATGTGTTGTATCCTAATGTCAATACGGTTACGGAGATGACTAACCTTATAGATGCATCAAGAGCTTACGAGGCAAATGTTACAGCTTTTAATGCAAGCAAGTCTATGGCAACAACAGGAATTAATATGGGCAAATAAAGCAGATATTTACATAAAGGAGTAATTACAGATGGCAGGTTTAGATATTTCAGCTGTTAATGATATAGCGACAAATGCCGTGAAACAGACGTTAAATAACGGTGTTACAACGGATAAAACTTCAGATGATAGCTTTTCATCATTGTTGTCAGCAGCAATGAATCTGGTAAATGAGACAAATGATTTATCAAACGAGGCAGAGGCAGAACAACTTAATTTTGCCATGGGATATTCAAATAATGCTCATGATCTGGCTATAGCACAGAATAAGGCGGCATTATCATTACAGTATACTGTAGCAGTTAAGAATAAACTGCTTGAAGCGTATAAGGAAATAATGAATATTCAGATATAAAAATGAAATAAACATTTAGGGAGAAACGGTTTCATGAATGAAAAAGTAAAAGCAGCACAGCAAAAAGCCGTGGAGTTCTGGAACAAATACAATAGAAGACAGAAGACACTCATGATAAGTATAACGTTGGCGGTGATAATTTTTATAGCAGCATTGTCGTATATACTTACGAGACCGGAGTATGTAACATTGCTCACATGTGATTCAGCAACAACAGCTTCAGAAGTCAAGACGTGTCTTGAAGAGGCGGGAATCACGAATTATACAATGTCGGATACTTTTGTTGTGAAAGTGTTAAAGGCTGATAAAGTCGATGCGGAGATGGCTATTGCCACAGTCGGTATAGGAGCGGACGGATACTCTAAGGAAGATTATACATTAAATGATGCATTAGATGGCGGTTTCAGTTCTACAGAGGCGGATAAAGAGAAAAAGTACTGGGCACATATAGAGTCTAAGCTTCAGAATGCACTTTCAAGTCAGGATTATGTGAGAACTGCTAAGGTTAATATTAAAGTTCCACAGACAAGTTTAAGTGTTCTTGATGATCAGGAAGATACATCTGTAAGTATCATATTGAATCTCAAGCAGGAGATAAACAGCTCTAAGGCAGAGAACATAGCACAGTGGGTAGCTACAGCGGTAGGTAATGATTCTACAAGCAATGTTACCATTATAGATACAGCGGGAAATATGCTCTTTAGAGGAACAGATTATGATGGGGATGATTATTCGGGAGAATCAAAGGCTGATATGAGACAGGCGGCCATGGATATTGTATCATCCAATATAAAGAAATTGTTCGAGGCAGCAGAACTTTATCAGACAGTAGAGGTATCTCCGTATCTTGATATGGATTTTGACACTGTAAGTGAGACAGAGGTTACTTATAATACAGGAGACAGGGAGCAGGGACCTTACACAGCATCATATGAGGTTGAACAGACCGGAGGAACATCATCCGGTGGTATACCGGGAACCGATTCGAATGATGAGGATATTACATATGAATTACAGGATTCGTCCAACTCAACAAGTGAGTATACACTGAAAAAATATGATTATGCGGTTAACCAGCTTGTTTCCAATACAACAAAAGAAAGAGGCAAAATTGATTATACAACTTCAAGAGTTTCGATTGTTGTAAGCTCTTACAATATTTTTGAAGAAGACAAAGTAAGGGCAGCGGGACAGCTTGCAGATATGACATGGGATGAATTTAAATCTGCAAATGCAGACAATGTGGAAGTGCAGATTCCGGATAACATTTACAATCTTGTATCGGATGCTACGGGATTCAGTACAGATAATATTACCATAGTGGGATATCAGATACCACAGTTTGTGGATTCGGTAAAAACCACAAGAAGCTTTACGGATTATATACCGGTTATATTTGCAATACTTATACTTGCACTTCTCGGTTTTGTTGTATTTAAGAGTACAAGACCGGTTGAAGTTATTGAACAGGAACCTGAATTATCGGTTGAGGATTTACTTGCTACAACTAAGGAAAATCAGGAAACAGTTGATGATATTGATCTTAATGATAAATCAGATACCAGAAAGGCGATTGAGAAATTTGTTGATGAAAATCCGGAGGCTACGGCAATGTTGCTTCGTAACTGGTTGAATGATGAGTGGAATTAGAAAGACAGAGGTATGATATGGCTAAGAACAGTACAGGTGAAATGCTTGGTGTACAAAAAGCTGCAATTTTGCTTATAGCGTTAGGACCTGAAAAGTCAGCGTCTATATTTAAACATCTTAAAGAGGATGAAATAGAGGAATTAACACTGGAGATAGCAAATACAAGAAGTGTATCACCACAGCTTAAAGAAAGTGTTTTGGAAGAATTTTATCAGGTTTGTCTGGCACAGCAGTATATTGCCGAAGGTGGTATTACATATGCTAAGGAACTTCTTGAGAAGGCACTCGGACCTGATGCTGCTCAGAATGTTATAAATAAACTTACGGCATCATTACAGGTAAGACCGTTTGAGTTTATCAGAAAAACAGATGCATCGCAGATACTCAACTTTATTCAGGATGAGCATCCGCAGACAATTGCACTTATATTGTCATACCTCCCTTCGGGACAGGCTTCGGCAATCATATCGTCACTGCCGCTTGAAAAGCAGGCAGATGTTGCTAAACGTATAGCACAGATGGACAGAACATCACCTGATGTTATAAAAGAGGTTGAGGCTGTGTTAGAGAAGAAACTTTCATCACTCGTAAATCAGGATTACACTATTGTCGGTGGTGTAGATGCAATCGTAGATATTCTTAATTCTGTTGATCGTGGAACAGAGAAACATATTATGGAAAATCTTGAAATTGAAGAACCTGAACTTGCTGATGAAATCAAGCGTAAAATGTTCGTATTTGAAGATATTCTTGCACTTGATGATAAAACTATTCAGAGGATCCTCAGAGATGTGGATAACAGTGACCTTGGACTTGCGCTCAAGGGCTCTACAGAGGAAGTTCAGAATGTTATATTTAATAACCTTTCAAAACGTCTGGCTGCCATGATAAAGGAAGACATGGATTTCATGGGACCTGTTCGTATGAAGGATGTTGAAGAGGCACAGCAGAAGATTGTTAATATTATCCGTAAGCTTGAGGATTCGGGAGAGATAATTATCGCCCGTGGCGGAGGTGACGAGATCGTTGTCTAATTTACTAAAATCGAGAAATATAAAATGCGATAATAATGAAAAAAAGGTTATAGACTATAATGACATAATAACCGAGAAGATAGCACAGATTCAGAAAAAGATAGAAGAAGAGCATCAGAAAGAGGAGATTAATGACGGTTTTGTAGAAGGAATTGATGCGGAATCGGTTGAGAAACTTCTGAGTGAGGACAGTAATGTTATCAGGGAGAATAATTCAGCAAATGAAAAGGCAGAAGAGATAATAGCACTTGCAAAGAATGATGCACAGGCAATACTTGATAAGGCAAAGGATGAGTGCGAATCACTGAAACATGCTGCAATGGAAAGCGGAAGAAATGAGGGGTATCAGGAGGGAAAGGTTCAGGCTGCTAAGGAAGTGGAACTTCAGAGACAGGAACTTGAAAATGAAAAAAAACGTCTGGAAGAAGAATATGAAAAGAAAGTGAAGCAGATAGAACCGGAGCTTGTTGATGTTATATTAAACGTGTTTGAAAAAGTCACACATGTACTTGCGGAAGATAAGAAAGAACTTGTACTACAACTTGTTGAGGATGTTTTGGCAAAGAATGAGTTCAGTACGGATTTGCTTATAAGAGTATCTTCAGCAGATTATAAATTTGTAATGGATAACAGAGATAAGATAAACAGTGCAGTCAGAGGCAAGGTTCAGGTTGAGATTACAGAGGATCCTACATTTAAAAAGGGTCAGTGTATGATAGAGAGCGACAGTGGAATATATGACTGTAGTCTGGATATACAGTTGGAGAATTTGGTAGATGATATTAAGATTCTGTCATGTATGGCAGAGTAGATATGGAGTGAAGGTATGCCGGTTATAGATACTGAAAAATATTTACACTTAATTGGAAAATCATATATAAAATGTCTTGGTAAAGTTGTAAAGATAGTCGGACTTACGATAGAATCAGTGGGACCGGATGCCAATTTTGGTGATGTGTGCCGGATTGTTTCAAAGGAAGATTCAAATAAGTGGGTGTTGGCAGAGGTGGTAGGATTCAGAGATAAAAGAGTACTGCTGATGCCATACGACAGTATCGATGGTATAGGACCCGGCAGCAGGGTTGAGAACACCGGGCATCCGTTAAAGGTTGCCGTAAGTGATGAACTTCTGGGAATGACACTTGACGGACTCGGCAGACCGATAGATGAGGAAGATAGTGTTTTAAAATCTGCAAAAAGATATTCAGTTGAGGCTAAGCCGCCTGACCCGCTGTCACGAAAGATAATAGATGAAGTACTGCCGCTGGGAGTTAAGGCGGTAGACGGACTTATTACTGTCGGCAAGGGACAGAGGATAGGAATTTTTGCCGGTAGTGGAGTAGGAAAGAGTACCCTGCTTGGTATGTTTGCCAGAAATACAAAGGCAGATATAAACGTTATTGCTCTTATCGGTGAACGAGGAAGAGAGGTAAGGGAATTTATCGAGAGAGATCTTGGTGAAGAAGGAATGAAGAGAAGTGTTGTTGTTGTTGCAACATCTGACAAACCGGCACTTATACGAAATAAGGCTGCCAAAACGGCTACAGCCATAGCAGAATATTTCAGGGATCAGGGAAAAGATGTTCTGTTAATGATGGATTCGCTTACAAGATTTGCAATGGCACAAAGGGAAATAGGGCTGGCTTCAGGAGAACCTCCTGTTACAAGAGGATATCCGCCGAGTGTGTACAGTGAGATGCCGAAACTTCTCGAGAGATCGGGAAATTCAGATGTCGGTTCGATTACAGGTCTGTATACGGTACTCGTAGACGGTGATGATTTCAATGAACCTATTACGGATACAGCCAGAGGAATACTTGACGGACATATTATCCTGTCAAGAAAGCTCGGACACAAAAATCACTATCCTGCGATAGATATATTACAGAGTATCTCCAGAGTTATGAGTTCGATTGCTGACAGAGAACATAAAAAGGCGGCATCAAAGTTAAAGAGCGTGCTTGCTACATATAATGAAGCAGAAGATCTTATAAATATCGGGGCATATAAAAGCGGATCAAATAAAAATATTGATTATGCTATTGAGAAGATAGATGAAGTTAATGAATTTCTGACACAGGGTGTAGATGAAAAGTTTTCGTTTGCAGAAATAGTAAACAGTCTGGAAAGCATCTTTTCTGAATAAGTAGGAGGTGGATGTTGTCATGGCAAAGTTTGTTTATAAAATGCAGAGTATTCTGGATATAAAGTACAAGCTGGAGAATCAGGCTAAGGCTGAATATGGTATGGCAGTATCTATATTGCAGGGGGAAAAGTTAAAGCTCGATAAGATTTATGACGATATAGATAAATATAAAAGAGAACTCCGGGATATGAATGACGGAGTGTTAGACGTTATGAAACTTAAAGAAAGTTCAGCGGCTCTGAGCTATAAAAAGAGAGAGGCTCAGGCACAGAAAGTGGTAGTTGAACGAGCTGAAAGCAGAGTGGAGAGAAAAAAAGAAAAGCTGAATGAGATGATGGTTGACCGTAAAACGCATGAAAAACTCAGGGAAAAGGCGTTTGGTGAATTTTTAAAGGAAATAGCTGATCAGGAATCTAAGGAAATAGATGAACTGGTAAGTTTTCAATATAATAATCAGGATACGGGTGAAGAATAATGGCAAGAAAAAATAAGAAAAAAGATGATGTTGTATTAGAGGATATGACACCTGAATATATGATAGAAGATGAGCCGAAGAGCAGAATAGCTTCTATCATAATAACAATTTTGATAGTTCTTATATGGCTTGGAATATTTGCAGTTATTGTCAAGGCGGACATAGGCGGATTTGGAAGTACGGTAATGGCTCCGATTCTTAAGGATGTGCCTGTCTTGAATAAGATACTTCCGGAGGGCTCTGTTGATAAAAGTGATTCGGATTATCAGTATAAAAGTATGGCAGATGCGGTGGATTATATAAAGCAGCTTGAATCAGAGCTTGCCACATATCAGCAGTCTGACACTGATAAGACTAATCAGATAGCAGATTTACAGGCGGAAAATGAAAGACTTAAAGCCTTTGAAGATGCCCAGACACAGTTTGAACAGCAGAAACAGCAATATTATGATGAAGTTGTATTTGGCGACAGTGCCATAAGTTATGACAATTACGTTAAGTATTATCAGGAAATTTCGCCTGACAGTGCAGAACGTCTGTATAAAGAAGCTATGGATAAGTATGCATATGATCAAACGTATACTGAGAGGGCAAAAATGTACAGCTCAATGGATCCGGCTGAGGCAGCAGCAATATTTTGTGAGATGACAGGTGACATGGATATTGTTGTCGGAATATTAAATTCAATGAGTGCGACAAATAGTAGTGCAATTATGAATGAGATTGCAAAACTGGATTCTGTATACGCAGCAAAACTTACAAAGTTATTATTACCGTAAAACGGTAATGATATAAATATTATTTGGGAAAGGAGGAATAGTATGGTGATAATGCAGACAGGCTTTAATGCAGCAGGTCTGAGGGAGACATCATCTGTAAAGGATAATGTGAAGATTTCAGATGGCAGCAAATCAAAGTTTGAATCTTTTATGAATCAGACATCCGGAGACAGTACGGATAAGGTATCGGATTCACAGAAGACCATAAAGAAGATGTTTGCAGGAAAAGAAAATGCTGATTCAGTGAATAACGGCAACATGAATACAGGAGTCACGGATAATGAACCGGAGATGAATGTATATGAGGAAGCAGCAGTGGAACTTGTTAAGCAGATTGTTCAGGCAGTACAGGAAACTACAGGATGTACAAAGGAACAGGCTGAACAGTTTGTTGCGGGACTTGAAGAACCGGTTAAGGCATTGACGGATGGAAGTGCTGTTAAGGAAATCGTAATGATGGCAAACAATATTACCGAACCGTCAGAGCTTATAGTGAACAAGGACGCATGCAGCCAGATGCAGGAGCTTAGCACTGAGATAAAAAATCTTATATCTGAGTTTGCAGAGGGAAAAACACTGAATGCCGGTGAAGAAAATGCCATTGACACGGCTGTTAAGGATATTACCATGACGGCAGATGTGACAATGGAAGAAAATGTAGTCAATGTGGCAGATGTTCCTGAGGAGCATGTACAGAGTAATCAATACGAGGATGTACAGCTGAATGCAGAAGACAATTCTGAAAAAGTATCACAGGATAACACCGTGGTACAGGACAGAACTGTGGATGTTGATGATGGAAGCGGTGTGACAGAAAGCATTGTAAATGAAAAAGCGGTTTCTGATAAAGAGACAGTTGATAACGTTAGCGAAAATGACGATGCAGCTTATGAAAACAATACAACAGTAAAAAGGACAGTCGCAGACGAGAGCAGCCAGACAGGTTCAGGACAGAGTTCCATGGAGTCACAGGAGAGACATGCGGGTGATAAAACAAAGACAGGACATGTTTCGCAGTTAAAAGAAGGCAATGTGACATCCGGTGGTGTTGTAAATAATCTGTTTCAGACAATAAAAGAGACAGTGAGTACCGCCATTGCGGGTGAACCACAGCAGACATCTTTTGCTACAAGAATCTTAAATCAGGTTCTTGACGGAATAAAAGTTATGACATCAGAAAATATGTCATCAATGGAAATGCAGCTTAATCCTGAAAGTCTCGGAAAATTAAGCATACAGGTCATATCAAAAAATGGTGTTGTAACAGCACAGATTGCTGCCCAGAGTGAAGCAGTAAAGGAAGCAGTGGAAAGTCAGATTTCAGTGCTCAGACAGAACATGGAAGATCATGGATTGAAGATTGAAGATGTTGAAGTGACAGTAGCAAGCCACGGATTTGAGCAGGATATGAACAATGGAAATGGCAGCAATAATGAGAATCAGCGGGAACACAGACATGCAGACAGCTCACGTTCAACAGTGAATGCGGATATTAAAGTCGTAAAGGAAGAGGTTGCAGAAGAAATCATAAAAGAGCAGAAGGGAAGCACAGTAAGTTATTCTGCTTAAAAGAAAGGAGATGTAAATATGGCATCGACAGCACAGATAGTAGACGGTAAAGTGGTAGCAGAAACTTCACCCACATATGAAAAGAGAAGTACAGGAGACTCGCTTGATAAACAGGCATTTTTGCAGCTGCTTGTAGCACAGATGCAGTATCAGGATCCGTTAGAGCCGATGGATAATACAGAGTACATAAGTCAGCTTGCACAGTTCTCAGCACTGGAGGCTATGCAGAATGTTGATCAGACACTGACCAATCAGAATGCTTTTAATCTTGTTGGGAAACAGGTTATAATGTCAGTAGGTTCAGAGGATGGAAGTACTACATCCGAGATAGCCGGAAAAGTAGATTTTGTACAGATTATAGACGGCAAGGCATATGTTTCCATTGAAGATAAAATGTATTCTATAGATGATCTTGAGTATGTTGTAAGTGATGATTATCTTAATAAGGTTATTGATGAAGGCAGCAAGGGAAACGGTAAAGAAGTATAACAGGAGATGATAGCATGAATATAGGCAATGGCTTTTCTTCCATTGAACAGGTCAGGGGAAGATATCTTAGAAATGAGCCGGCTGTTACATCATCTCAAAGTAAAACCAGTTTTGAGGATGTTCTTGAACTTAAGTTCTCGAAACATGCAGGAGAAAGACTGGCTGATAGAAATATAAGTCTCACGGATGAGCAGCTAAGGCGATTGGAAGAAGGAACGAAGAAGGCACAGGCCAAGGGAATAAATGAGTCTCTGGTTTTGATGGATGACATGGCATTTATCGTAAATGTTAAAAATAACACGATAATAACAGCGATGAATCAGCAGGAAAGTGCCGAAAAGGTGTATACAAATATAGATGGAGCCGTAATAATATAATCACCGGACCTTTTAAGGAGGTGAATCTTCCCGAACGACAGACGGAAGAGAACGGCAAAGATTAAGGAGGTCATTTAATTATGATGAGATCATTATACTCTGCTGTAACAGGTTTAAAATCACAGCAGAACGCTATGGACGTAATAGGTAATAATATTGCAAATGTAAATACAGTAGGATTTAAGTCTTCAAGAGTTACATTTAGTGAACTTTTTTCACAGACAACACAGAGTGCATCAGGTCCCGATGCAAACTCAGGAAAAGGTGGACAGAATGCAAAACAGATAGGTCTCGGTGCGTCTACTAGTGGTATTACGGTAGATATAACAAATCCGGGTGGATTTGAGACAACAAACAGACCGTTCGATGTGGCTATAAATGGAGACAGCTTTTTCGTAGTCTGCAAAAACGGAGCTAATTACTTTACAAAGGCAGGAAATTTTGGAACAGATGAGGCAGGAAATCTTGTAACAGATTCAGGTTCATATGTTATGGGATATGTAACAGACAAGCCGGGTGCAAATCTTCAGACGGATATGGTAAGACCATTATCTATATATACAGATAAATATATGTATACTGATCCGGAGGGAACACGTTCAGCAAGTCTTACAGGTAATCTTAATCCGGAAGATACAAACTTTGGAAAGGGACTGTATGTTACGACCAATGTATCATTGTATGATAACCTTGGAAATGAATATGATGTACAGGTCAGACTGTCAAAGACATATGATAACAATGGAAATCCGGAAGTAGATGCTAATGGAAACCCTGTATATAATATCGTTGCGGCAGGTGTTTACTCAAATGGAAAGGTAGTTACAGATCTGACAGTAAACATGACAGGAACACTTACATTTGACGGTACGACAGGTAAAATACTTGATGGTACAAATTCTTCATTTGATATGAGTATAACCGGTACCGGAACAGATGCAATGGCATTTACATATACTCAGGATGATGTGGACAGATATTATGAGGAAAATCCTGACGGACAGAATCCGCCTACAATCGGTGATGCAAGAACAATTACTCTTGATTGCAGCGGACTCACACAGTTCGGTTCTGCTACAAGTATTGACCCGGCAAAAGGAATAAATGGTGAAGGTGCAGGTAAGAAAGTTGGAACAATGACAAGCGTAGGTATACAGCCTACAGGTGAGATTGTTGCAGCTTACAGCAATGGTGATAATTGTGTAATAGGACAGATTGCCGTTGCAACATTTGCCAATCCGGCAGGACTTGAGAAGATGGGAGACAATCTCTATGCAGCAACACTGAACTCTGGTGAATTCGATGGAATCGGACAGACTATAACTGCTGCAGGCGGAACATTTTCAAGCGGAGTACTTGAGATGTCAAATGTAGACCTCGCACAGGAATTTACAAAGATGATAGTTACACAGAGAGGTTTCCAGTCAAATTCAAGGGTAATAACTACATCAGATACTATGATAGAGGAACTTTTAAGTCTTAAGAGATAATAATATGATGGTTTATTGCGGGGTGTGATTTATCGCACCCCGTTTTGTAGAAATGGAAATCGTTGCGGAATGGAGGATAATATGATAAATGTTACCAGGTTAAACGGAAAGAAATTTGTTATAAATTGTGAATTAATAGAGTTTATTGAAGAAACACCGGATACAGTTATTACATTTACTACTGGAACAAAGGTTATAGTAAGGGAAAGCGCGGATGAACTTGTAAAAGAAATAAAGAAATATAAAAAAGAAATTTACGGAAGAGACCCATGTGTTGTTAAATAAAAATGGAATATGCAATTTTTTGTTAAAAATGTTGTAAAACTGTTGGTGTTATTAGGAAAAATGTGATAGAATAATATAAGCAGTGTTTAGTACTGAATTTTACATATGGGTGGTGGAAAATTATATGGATTTGGCTTCGGTTATAGGTATGATCGTATGTATGGTTATGGTTATATTTGGTATCATTACCGGTGATGAGGGCCCTAGAGCTATTTGGAACTTCTTAGAGTACAAGTCTGCTCTTATTACTTTTGGTGGTGCTATTTTTGCTGTTATGGCACAGTATAGCTTAAAGGATTTCATACAGTCATTTAAATCTATCAAAAACATCTTCATTCAGCCTAAATTTGATGATGCAGTTACTATAAAAAATATAATAGAATTATCAAATGTTGCCAGAAAAGAAGGATTACTTGCGCTTGAGGAAGCAGCAAACAATCTTGAAGATGATTTTATGAAAAAAGGTATTTTGCTTATTGTTGATGGTACTGACCCTGAGATGGTAAGGTCGATAATGGAAAATGAAATGATATGTACGGAGGACAGACATAAAAAGGTTATCGGATTTTATGATGCACTTGGTGCTATGGGTCCTGCCTGGGGTATGATTGGAACCCTTATCGGACTTATTAACATGCTTAAGAATCTTTCAGATATTAATTCTGTAGGTCCTAACATGTCAGTAGCACTTATTACTACATTATACGGTTCGGTGTTAGCAAACTGGCTGTGTGCTCCGGTAGCCGGAAAATTAAAATATAACAATGCAATGGAAATCATGTTAAAGGAAGTTATGATAGAAGGTATTCTGTCAATTCAGGCAGGTGAAAATCCGCGTGTTATAGAAGAAAAACTTAAATCATTCTTATCTCCTGAGCATAGAAGTGCTCTTATAGAAGGCGGAGAAGATATCGGCGGAGGTGAGTGATATTGGCAAGAAACAGGAGGTCAGAGGAGGCTCCGCAGGGTTTGCCGGCATGGATGGCTACATTCAGTGACTTGATGAATCTGTTATTATGCTTCTTCGTTTTACTTTTTGCGATGTCATCAGTTGATCAGGACAAGTTTGAAGAACTTGTTGTATCATTATCAGCAAGTTTTGGAATAGTGGAAGGCGGTTCAGCGTCTGTCATAGAAGGAACAAAGATTTCTACCGGTGTATCAGAACTTAATGAATTGGACAACTATTATGAGAGTCTTGGACTTAATTCAGAGGGTGATGCCGAAGAGATTAATGACAAGGATGCTGATTTTGATGGAGAAACAGTTCTTGAGCAGGTACAAAAAGAGGGTGCCGAGCAGTCGGAGCAGATGGCTGAGGAAATAAAAGGACAGTCAGAACAGAGCGGTATCAATGAACAGATACAGATTGATTTTACGTCACAGTATGTACAGCTTACTCTTAATGGAGCATTACTGTTTGATCCCGCTGAGGCATCAATCAGAAGTGATGCGGTGCCGTTGGTTGATAAAGTTGGAGACATACTTAAGAATTATGGCGGAAACATGATAGAGATAACGGGATATACAGACAGTGTACCATTACTGGATGATCCTAAATATGATGATAACTGGGATTTGTCAAGTGGAAGAGCAAAGTCAGTGCTTATGTATCTTGTGCAGAATAAGAGCATGGACATATCAAAGATGAAATCATCAGGACGCGGTGAGAATGATCCTATCGCGTCAAACGATACGGCTGAGGGAAGGGCGCAAAACAGACGTGTTGAGATAAAGATATATAATGAAATAAGTAACAGTTACTAATAAAAAGTGGAAGCAGGTGGAAACGTATGAAAAAAAGTTTACTTAATATTATTACATTAGTGCTTGTTCTTACCAATACTGTACTTACGGCTATTATGGTAGTGGTTGTCATACAGTCGATGAACAGTTCTAATGCAGTGATATCAAAGGTTGCTCAGGCGATTGACTTAGAAAAGGGTGAAGCAGAAGAATCACAATTGTCTATAAATGATACAGAGACATATGATCCTGATGTAAAACTTACTATAAAGTTAAAGAGCAGCAAAGATGGAAAAGAACATTATGCAGTGATTTATCCTCAGCTTAAAATAAATAAGAAGAATGAGGATTATGCTAAATTATCTAAGACATTGGATGATTACAAGGGTGATATAACCCAGTGTGTTCAGGATGTAGTTCAGCAGTATACTGCGGAGGAACTTCAGTCAGATCCTGACAAAGTCAGAGAAGATATACTTGCAAAGTTGCAGGAAATGTATAATTCAGAGTTTATAATCGGGGTAATTTTCAGCAGTACGACTATACAGTAGTTTGTTTATCCGGCATAGGAGGTGAGTAGCCGTGGGTGAAGTATTATCCCAGGATGAGATTGATAACCTGTTGAAAGCGTTGAGTACGGGAGAACTTGATGCTGATGAATATAAAGAAAATAATACACAACAGGTTAAGAATTATGATTTTGCCAGACCTGCCAAGTTTTCAAAAGAACATCTGCGAACGTTGGAGATTATATTTGAACATTATGGAAGGCTGTTATACACAAACTTACCGGCATATTTAAGAAAAAATGTGCAGGTTGAAGTGGTAAATTCGGAGGCGGTAGCATATTCAGAATTTTCAAATGCATTATCAAATCCGGTATTGTTAGGAATTGTAAATTTTCTGCCACTTAATGGAAATATTATTTTGGAGCTTGCACCTAATCTGGGCTATGCTATAATAGACAGGTTGCTTGGTGGAATGGGTTCTACCATAGAAAAAAAGAGAGAATTTACAGAGATTGAGATTACCATTATCGAGAGAATACTTTCGATATGTGTAGATTTGTTGAGGGAGCCGTGGCAGAATGTTGTGCAGTTAGAGCCGAGGCTGGAGCGTATAGAGACAAACTCACAGTTTGCCCAGATTATTTCTCCGAGTGAGATGATTGCGATTGTAACTTTAAATCTAAAAATTGGAGATGTTGAAGGACTTATGAACATATGTCTTCCATTTCTTACTTTAGAGGAAGTTATGGATAAATTGAATACCAAGTACTGGTATTCTACAATGCAGGAAGTAGACGATAACTATTATGGAGATGATATTGAAAATCTTATTTCTAAAGCAGCAGTACCTATAAAGGCAGTTTTGGGAACAAGTGCAATATCAGTAAATGACTTTATGAATTTACAAAAAGGTGATATAATTAAGTTAAACTCCGGAATAGAAGAGGAACTGGATGTGTATGTTGGAAATATAAAGAAATTCAAAGCACTTCCGGGAGCAGCATCAGACGATTATGCTGTTAGAATCACATCAATAATCAGAGAGGAGTAAGCAGGAAATGGATGGAATGCTATCTCAAGAAGAAATAAATGCCCTGTTGAACGGTATGACAGAAGAAAAATCTGACAATTCCTCTGATGCAGCAGGAGCAGAAAGCAGTGCCGGTACGACTGAAGAACCGGTCGTAAATACAAATGATGCCGGTTCAGGTGACATAGTGCTTACAGATTTTGAAAAAGACACCATTGGTGAGATATCCAATATAAGTATGGGAACGTCAGCTACCACACTTTCATCGCTGGTTAATCAGAAAGTCGATATAAGTGTACCGGTAGTATCTATAAGCAATTGGAACGACCTTGTCAGCAATTATGACAGACCTTGTGTATTTTTACAGATTCAATACAGAGAAGGTCTTGATGGAAATAATATTCTTATATTAAAGGACAGGGATGTTAAGGTCATAGCCGATCTTATGATGGGCGGTGACGGAACAAATATTGAGGGAGAATTAGGGGAATTACATTTAAGTGCGATATGTGAGGCGATGAATCAGATGATGGGTTCTGCATCCACATCTTTGTCATCAATGCTGAACATGAAAATAGATATAAGTCCACCAACAGCAAGTCTCATAGATTTGAATGAAACGCTTAATGAAGAAGAGATTGCAGATTTTCTGAAACACAGCTTCGTTAAGAATACATTCAAGATGAAAATCGGAGATTTGGTCAATAGTGAAATGATGCAGATTTTCCCTATTGAATTTGCAAAGATGTTGTGTGAAAGAATAACAGGAGGTCAGGAACTTGGCGGTATAACATCTGAGGCAACTAAGAATATTGTTGATTCAGAGTCGGCTAAGCAGCACAGCGAACCGGCACCGCAACCACAGGAAACACCACAGCCTGTACCACAGCAGTCACAACCGCAACAGCCACAGCAGCCACAGCAGATGGCAGGGCAGCAGCCGTATCCGCAGCAGGGATACCCTCCACAGATGGGTTATCCGCCGCAGATGCAGGGAATGCCATATCAGGGGATGCCGTACCAGGGAATGCCATATCAGGCAATGCCGCAGATGTCGGAAGTAAATGTTCAGCCGGCACAGTTCCAGGCATTCACCGGCGATTTGGATTCTGTAACGCAGAAGGAAAATATTAATCTTATTATGGATGTTCCTTTAAATGTTACCGTAGAACTTGGAAGGACAAGTAAGTCTATTCAGGAAATACTGGAATTTGCACCGGGAACAATTATAGAACTTGATAAGATTGCCGGAGAACCGGTTGATGTTTTAGTAAATGGAAAATTTGTAGCCAAAGGAGAGGTAGTAGTTATCGAGGAGAGCTTTGGTGTACGTATAACAGAAATTATAAAATAAATTTTCAGATGGGAGAGACGACAATGGCAAAAAATATTTTAATATGTGACGATGCAGCATTTATGCGAATGATGATAAAGGACATCCTCACTAAAAATGGATATAATGTAGCAGGAGAGGCGGAAAACGGGGCAAAGGCAGTAGAGAAGTATAACGAGGTTAAGCCTGATCTGGTAATGATGGATATAACAATGCCGGAGATGGATGGTATCCAGGCTCTTAAGAAAATAAAAGAGATGGATCCGGGAGCATCGGTTATTATGTGCTCTGCCATGGGTCAGCAGGCTATGGTTATCGAATCTATACAGTCAGGAGCAAAAGACTTCATAGTTAAACCGTTCCAGGCTGACAGAGTTATAGAAGCAGTTAAAAAAGCAGTAGGTTAAAATGTTAGACAGTATAATAAAACTTGTAGCAGCTATAGTTGTATTCGCCTTTGTATTGGCAGTTACATATCTTACTACAAGGTTTATAGGCAATTATCAGAAACAGTCTATTCATGGTAAGAATTTTGATGTTATAGAGACTTACAGGTTGTCTCCTAATAAATATCTGCAGATACTTAGGGTTGGAGCAGAGTACATTGTGATAGCTGTCTGCAAGGACAGCGTTACAATGTTGTGTAAGTTAGATGAAGCAGGTATAGAGCTTACTAAAGATAAGGATGATAAGAAGAGTATGAGCATCCCGTCTTTTAGTGATATGTTTGAGCAGATGAAAACAATGAAACAGAATGAAAGTAAGGATGAAGAAAATGAAGGCAAAAATTAAAAGTATATGGCGTATGTCTCTTGTTTTTATTATGATTACGTTTTTTGTTGCTCAGAGTGTTACCACAGTAAGTGCTACCCAGTCCACATTGGATGACAATGCATCCGTAACTGCGGATACGGACAGTGATGCTTCCGATATACTTGGAATTAAGATTACCACGGGAGATGGAAATGCAAGCTTATCAGGAGCACTGCAGATTATGCTTGTGCTTACGGTTATTGCATTGTGTCCGTCAATTCTTATAATGGTAACATCATTTACAAGAATACTTATTGTAATGCATTTTACAAGGGCGGCGGTTGCTACACAGACAGCACCACCTAATCAGGTTCTTGTAGGAATATCATTGTTTTTAACCTTTTTTATAATGTCACCTGTTTTTTCACAGGTCAATGAAAATGCCATTCAGCCATTTTCAAAGGGTGAGATAACTCAGGAGCAGGCATTTGATGAGGGACTTAAACCTATCAGAAAGTTTATGCTTGATAATGTTAAGGATGAGGATTTGGATTCTATGGCTTCGATAGCAGGAATTGAGAGTATATCGTCTAAGGATGAGATTCCTACGAATGTTCTTATTCCGGCGTTTATTATAAGTGAACTCAGGATTGCATTCTGGATAGGATTTCTTATATATCTGCCATTTGTTGTTATAGATATGGTAGTTGCATCCACGCTTATGTCGATGGGTATGATGATGCTCCCGCCTACAACTATATCGATGCCGTTTAAGATTTTGTTGTTTGTTCTGGCAGACGGATGGAATCTTATAATTGTGAATCTGATTAAGACATTTGTAGTTTAGTGCATGAAAGGTATGTGAAAGATGACAGTAGAAGCGGTATTAAATATTGCAAGTGAAACATTGTGGTCTATTATAATATCATCGGCACCACTTCTGATCATATCGTTGGTTATAGGTCTTGTTGTAAGTATTTTTCAGACAGTAACATCGATACAGGAGCAGACATTAACATTTATTCCTAAATTAATAGGTGTTTTTATAGGACTGTTGATATTTGGTAATTTTATATTAAACAACATAATTACACTTATGCAGAACTTATGGAATTTTGAGGATTATATCAGATGATAGAAGTTACGTTTTCGATAGAGAAATTAGAATATTTTTTATTTATTCTGGTAAGGATAGCTTCTTTTTTGGCAGTAGCGCCTTTTTTTTCCATGTCGGGAGTTCCACAGCGCGTAAGATTAGGTCTGGCAGTATTTTTGTCAATTATTCTTTATAATGTGCTTCCGGTTCAGCAGATAGATTATGTTGGTGTTATAGGTTTTGCTATAGTGATTATTAAAGAAAGCATAGCAGGAATTTTAATAGGATTCTCTGCATATATGTGCTCTTTGATTGTAAATCTTTCAGGAAGATTAATAGATATGGAAATCGGACTTGCCATGGCACAGGAGTTCGATCCTACAACAAAGACTCAGAGCAGCATTACGGGAACTATGTATACATATCTGGTTATGCTTATTATGTTAGCGTCAGACATGCATATTTTTCTGATAAATGCTCTTGTGGAGTCTTTTTCATTAATTCCCATAAACGGGGAAAAGATAGGAAGTACATTGTATGACAGCTTTATAGGGTTTATTACAGAGTACTTTATCATAGGATTCAGAATTGCACTTCCGGTATTTGCGGCAGCGTTGCTTATGAACTGTGTATTAGGTATAATGGCAAAGGTTGCACCGCAGATGCATATGTTTGCGGTAGGTATTCAGTTAAAACTTCTTACCGGCCTGCTTATAATGTTCGTCACGGTAAGACTTCTGCCGGCTGTTGCAACATTTGTATCTGATACTATGAAGAGATTTGTTGAAGAAGTCATGAGAGGTTTGATGTGAAGTGCTTATAGATGATAAAGAGTATAAGCTGAATCTGCAGTTATTTGCGAAAGACGGGCCTGGCGGTGAGAAGACCGAGGAGCCTACAGCAAAAAAGTTAGAAGATGCAAGAAAAGAAGGTAATGTTGCCAAGAGTAAGGAGATTGTTACAGCGGTAGGCATGCTTGCATCCTTTTATATAATCAAAGCATTTATAGGTGACATAGGATATGGGTTCATGGATTTATACAGATATGTATTTAACATGATTCCTACATATGTCAATCCATATCACCTTGAAATATCATATAATGCAGTTTACAGTATTCTTATAGATATGGTTTTAATGTCGGTAAAGCTTGTCTGGCATATTATGTTAGTTGGTTTTGCAATAACCATAATAGGGTATCTTCTTCAGGTTAAGTGGAAAGTTACTACAAAACCACTTAAACCAAAGTTCAGTAAAATTAATCCGGTCAGCGGATTTAAAAGAGTATTTTCAAAGCAGTCACTTGTCAATCTGTTTAAATCACTGGCGCTTATTATCATAATAGGATATGTAATATATTCCACAATGAAAGATGAGATATATTACTGGTACAGATGGTATGATGTGTCATTGATAACAGCAATTGCAAAGATTGGTGATTTAGCACTGGGACTTGCCATAAAAATCAGTGGGATATACATAATTGTCGGAGTAGCAGATTTTATCTGGCAGAAACGTAAATTTCATAATGATATGATGATGACCAAGCAGGAGGTCAAAGATGAACTTAAAAATTCAGAAGGGGATCCGCAGGTAAAGTCACAGCAGAGAAGAGTTATGCAGAAGGCATCAATGAGAAGAATGATGCAGAGTGTGCCGGATGCGGATGTTGTAATTACAAACCCTACACATTTTGCAGTGGCATTAAAATATGATTTAAAAATCGCAGGAGCACCGGTCGTAGTGGCAAAAGGTGCGGATTATGTTGCACAGAAAATAAAAGATAAAGCCAGAGAGGCACAGGTAGAGATAGTTGAAAACAAGCCTCTTGCCCGTGCGTTATATGCAAACGTGGAAATAGGACAGGAAATTCCAGAGGAATTGTATCAGGCAGTTGCCGAAGTTCTGGCATTCGTATATAATATAAAGAATAAGAAGGCATAAATATTACGAAAGGAAGTACAAGAGCATGAAAAAAACAGATTTGTTTGTGGGCCTGTATCTGCTGGCCGCTATAGTTTTTATGATTATTTCTGTTCCGTCAGGAATTTTGGATGTACTTCTTGCATTTAATATGTTCGTTGCACTTGTTGTATTATTTAATGCTTTATTTTCAAAAGAGTCGATGGATATGTCATCATTTCCGACGATTCTGTTACTTACAACTCTTTTTAGAATATCTCTTAACATTTCATCTACAAAACTTATACTTAGTACAGGTAATCCGGGAAAAGTTGTAGAGACTTTCGGAAAATTTGTAGGTGGTTCTGATATTGTCATTGGTATTATCGTATTTATCATATTACTTATTGTCCAGTTTATGGTTATTAATAAAGGTTCAGAGCGAGTTGCAGAGGTAACTGCAAGATTTACTCTTGATGCCATGCCGGGTAAACAGATGGCTATAGATGCCGATCTGAATACAGGCGCCATAACCGATGCCGAAGCAAAGGCACGAAGAGAAAAAATACAGGCTGAGTCAGCCTTTTACGGTTCCATGGATGGTGCTGTCAAGTACGTTAAGGGAGATGCCATGGCAGGACTTATGATAACGATGATTAACGTTGTCGGTGGAATAATAATGGGTGTGATGCGTCAGGGAATGAGTATAGGTGATGCGGTTGACCAGTATGTAATACTTACTATCGGTGACGGACTTGTAAGTGCCATGCCGTCCCTTATGATTTCTCTTGCAACAGGTATTCTTGTAACTAAGGATACAAAAGAGGACAGCGATTTGTCACAGACACTGTTCAGACAGCTTTTAAGCATGCCAAAGGTGTTGTGGTGTGTAGGTGGAGTGCTTATATTTCTCGGAATAGTAACACCACTTCCGGCGGTTATATTCATAACCATCGGAGCAATATCCATAATAGTCGGTTTCAATATGAACAGAAAGCAGGAGATTAAGGAGATAGAGAGTGAAGTAGATACTACTGAAGAGGAGGCTGAAGAGATAAGAAAGCCGGAAAATGTTGTGTCACTTCTTCAGGTTGACCCTATAGAACTTGAATTCGGATATGGAATAATACCACTCGCTGATGTCAATCAGGGCGGAGATCTTATAGACAGAGTGGTAATGATAAGAAGACAGATAGCACTTGAGCTTGGAGCAGTGGTGCCTATCATAAGATTGAGAGATAATATTCAGTTGAATCCTAATCAGTATATTATAAAGATAAAAGGTATACAGGTGAGTGAAGGAGAGATACTGTTTGACCATTATATGGCAATGAATCCGGGAATGGTAGAAGAGGAGATAACGGGTATACCTACATTTGAACCGTCATATCATCTTCCGGCATTGTGGATTACTGAAAGTCAGAGAGAGAGAGCTGAGGCATTAGGATACACGGTAGTTGACCCGCCTTCTATTATAGCAACCCACCTTACGGAAGTTGTGAGAAGCAATATAGCAGAACTGTTGTCAAGACAGGATGTACAGAATCTTATTAACAATATTAAGGATAATAATCAGACTCTTATTGATGAACTTGTGCCTAAGCTTATGAGTGTAGGTGAGATACAGAAGGTTCTTCAGAATCTTTTACATGAGGGAATATCAATCAGGGATTTGCCTACAATATGTGAAACACTGGCAGATTATGCTACAGTGACAAAGGATACGGATGTCCTTACAGAGTATGTGAGACAGAGTCTTAAGAGGGCTATATCGAATAAATATTTCCCTGCAAATGAATCTACGACAGTAGTTACCCTTGATCCGAATGTTGAGCAGGAAATTATGAATTCGGTTAAGCAGACAGAGCAGGGAGCATATCTGAACCTTGAGCCGGAGAAGTCAAAGGCAATATTGGCTTCGGTAAAAGAGGAAGTGAAAAAACTCGAAGATTTAGGTAAGGCGGCAATAATTATAACATCACCTATTGTCAGAATGTATTTCAAACGTCTTACGGAGGATTATATAAAAGATTTGATTGTAGTTTCTTACAATGAGATAGAGCCAAATGTTGAATTGAAGTCAGTTGGGATGGTGAGCATAGCATGATAATAAAAAAATTTCAGGCATCCACAGAGAAGGATGCCATATTGCAGGCAAAAGAAGAAATGGGCAGTGATGCAGTAGTTCTTAATATAAAAACAATAAAGCACAAAGGACTTAAAAGAATATTTAAGAAGGATATTGTAGAGGTTACGGCTGCATTAGAAGAGAGAATGCCGACGGCTGCCATACCAACCAATGCCATAAATCTGGTGGCTGATAATGATACTACAGCTGTTAAAAGTGAGGAAAAATCAGAGGACAAGTCAACGGCTATAGAAGAAAAGCTTGACAGTCTGCAGGAAATGCTGGTTAATCAGATGAAAAATTCTTCTGAGAAAAAGGAAGAAAAAGAGAAAAATAAGGAAGAAAATACTAATTTTGCATTCATACAGCTGGTATACAGCCAGTTACTTGAAAATGAAGTTGATGAAAAGTATGCTAATCAGATTATAAGTGAAGTTGAATCTTCATTGAAAAAAGAGTCAAATATGGACACGATACTTTCGGGACTGTATCAGAAAATCATATTGAAACTCGGTGAACCGGAAAGTATTGATTCTGAAGAAAAAAAGTCGAAGGTCGTATTTTTTGTCGGACCTACAGGTGTAGGAAAAACAACGACTATAGCAAAGCTTGCATCAGATTTTAAACTTGATAAAAAATTAAAGGTTGCCATGATAACGGCAGATACTTACAGAATTGCAGCGGTAGAACAATTGAGAACATATGCAAACATACTTGGTGTACCTATCAAGGTCGTGTATACACTTGAGGAGTTAAACGAAGCTATAGATGAATTTAAAGAGTATGATATGGTACTAGTTGATACTGCCGGACGCTCACATAAGAATAAAGAGCAGTGCGAGGAGATAAGACATCTGATAAAAGACTGTGTAGTACCGGAAGATACAGGTAAAGATATTTATCTTGTACTTAGTGCCGCTACAAAGTATAAAGACTTGATTAACATTGTTGATGTGTATGATGAAATTGGTAAATATAAATTGATATTCACAAAGCTTGATGAGACGGGAACGCTTGGAAATATTTTAAATATCAGATTAAAAACCGGGGCACCGCTGTCATATGTTACATGCGGGCAGGTAGTTCCGGACGATATAAGATTACTTGATGCACAGTCGTTGGCAAAACAGTTACTCGGTGGAGAAGATAAAAAATAACACTTAAGAAAGAGCTGAAATAAATGGATCAGGCACAGAACCTAAGAAATATTGTAAAACAGCATATAGAAACCGAAAAACAGAATAAAACCGCAAGAGTTATAACTGTTACGAGTGGAAAAGGCGGAGTGGGTAAGACGAGTACATCACTTAACCTTGCCATAGAGCTGACCAGAATGGGTAATAAGGTAATTATATTTGACGCTGATTTTGGACTGGCAAATATTGAGGTGATGATAGGTGCAGTACCAAGATATAATCTGTCGGATATGATTCTGAGAGGAAAAAAACTGGAAGATATTTTACTTGATGGACCTATGGGAATAAGATATATTTCCGGAGGCTCGGGTATTAATCATTTTGAAGATCTGAATAAAGATCAGGTAATATACATGCTTCATGAATTTCACCAGCTAGAGACGATGGCAGATATAATCATAATTGACACCGGGGCGGGAATATCCCATACGGTCATGGAATTTGTGGCATCAAGCATGGAAGTAATACTTGTCACAACACCGGAACCCACATCTATCACGGATGCATATTCACTGTTAAAGGCTTTAAACCGGCACGAGGGGTTTGATCCGGAAAATACGGAAGTTAAACTCTTAGCAAATAAGGTGGATGATTACGCTGACGGTCAGAGTCTTTATAATAAACTGAATATGGTGGTAAGCAAATTTCTTGACATGAAACTTGAATTTATGGGTGTCATACCGAATGATTCACACATGTCAAAGTCGATAATAATGCAGAAACCGGTTGCATTATCATTTCCAAAATCAAAATCAGCACAGGCATATGTAGAACTTGCCGAAGCGTTGATGAATGGAACACATATGAGTGAGGATGAAAAGAGAGGTTTATCGTATATTTTCACGAAGTATTTAAAGATACGAAAGGTGGATTGAAAATGCTATCTAAAATAATTTCACCGGGTGACAGAATAGAATTATCAAAACCGGTAAAAGCATCTGCTACAGGCAGAACAGCAGAAAAAAATGATGTGTTGGGACAGGAAAAAAGAATATACATCAGTCAGGTATATGACATATTTGAAGATGAACAGTTAAAGATTGCAATGCCCATAGTAGAAGGAAGAGTTGTTCCGTTGCCACTGCATGCAAGATATGATGCATGTTTTTATTCTTCGGGAGGACTGTATCAGGCAAAATTAGTTATCACAGACAGGTATAAGGAGGATGGACTCTATATACTTGAGGCGGAGCTTACATCAGAGCTTAAGAAATTTCAGAGAAGACAGTATTATCGCCTTGAATATACAATGGACCTTGAATATAAAATTGTATCTGAGGAAGAGATTATGGATGTGCTTGAGGAACCGGCGAAGATGGAGGAAATCACATCGTATGGAATGAGTGAAGGAATTATTCTTGATATCAGCGGAGGAGGAATACGTTTCACTACGAAAGAGGAACTGGAGAGAAAATCTGAAGTGCTGGTAAATATTAATATTGGAATTGCAACAGAGGATATATGCAGGCTGGCAGCCACCATCATATCTTCATCGAAGGTGGATAACAGGGAGAGACTTTATGTGAACAGGGCAGAGTTTCACAATATGAAGGATGCTACAAGGGAAAAGATAATCAAATATATATTTGATATGGAGAGAAGAATGCGAAAGAGAGATAATTAGTTGATTTAGGGTAAAATTGACTGAGAACCATATGATAAATATGGGGAGGTGTGGTAATGAAAAAAAATATTTTGGTAGTTGATGACTCTGCACTTATGAGAAGTATGCTATGTGATATAATAGAAACAGATTCAAGATTCAGTGTAGAAGATACTGCAAAAAACGGTAGGGATGCACTTGATCTTATAATGAAAAAACATAGCAGCTATGATGTAATACTTATGGATATCAACATGCCTTATATGGATGGTCTGGAAGTACTAAAACGTATGAGACAGAATCATATACATAACAGAGTGATAATTATAAGCTCACTCACAAAAAATGATGATGGCAGATATACTATAAGGGCATTGGAACTGGGTGCTATGGATTTCATTGCAAAACCTGAAAGTTATGTACAGATTAGAAATGAAAAGTTCAGAAATGAAGTTATTCAGTCATTGTGCATGGCATGTGGAGTGAATCACGAGACAAAGCATAGTGTTATTAAACGCCATACCGTACGACATGAAGAAAAAAATGAAAACAGAGTGTACGGAGGAGGAAAAATTGTGGCACTTGCCTGTTCTACAGGAGGACCCAAAGCACTTAAGGAAGTTATTCCGAGGCTGTCAGCTGATATTGCGGCACCGGTAATGGTAGTGCAGCACATGCCACAGGGATTTACCAAACCACTGGCAGAAAGACTTGATGGAATCAGTGCTATTAAAGTCAAGGAAGCACAGGAAGGAGAGGTATTAAAAAATGGTGTGGTATATATTGCACCGGGTGGTATTCATATGATTTTGGAGAACAGATCAGGAAAACATGTCATAGGATTTTCTGATGCACCACCAAGAGAGGGAGTTAAACCTTGTGCAAACATTATGTATGAATCATTGGATGGTAAAGGCTTTGAAGAAATAGTCTGTGTGGTTCTTACAGGCATGGGTGCAGATGGTACAAAAGGAATAAGGAAACTGGAATCAAAAAATAAGATACATGTAATTGCCCAGAATGAAAAAACAAGTGTCGTCTATGGAATGCCAAAGGCAATTGCCGAAGCTGGGCTGGCAGATGAGATATTACCATTAGGCGATATTGCAAAAGCTATAATAAAGAACACGGGGGTGCTTAACAATGGACGTTAGCCAGTATTTAGAGATTTTTATTGATGAGACAAAAGAACATTTACAAAATTTGAATGAGCAGTTGCTTATTATTGAAAAGGAGCCTGACAACACAGATACTATCAACGAGATATTCAGGGCTGCACATTCTCTGAAAGGAATGGCCGGAACGATGGGATACAAGCGTATGCAGAAGCTTACTCATCAGATGGAAAATGTATTTTCAGAGATAAGAAATGGCAAGATGAAAGTTGATGCAAACCTTGTGGATATTTTATTCCAGTGTCTTGATGCTCTTGAAGAATATCTTGATAACATTCAGGAAGCAGCAGACGAAGGTACAAATGACAACGAGCCTATTTTAAAGGAACTTGATGCCATCCTTAATGGTGAGAGTGCAAAACAGGTAGAGGAAGAAAGCAAAAAAGAGGAAAATGCTGATAAGCCTAAAGACGGTGACGGAGATATTAGAAAATACAAGGAATTTGTATACTCTGATTTTGAGATTCATGCCGTTCAGGAGGCATTTGATAAAGGATTAAAGGTATATGCGATAACTGTACAGGTTGATGAGACATGTCTCCTAAAGGCTGCAAGAGCTTTCCTTGTATTCAAATCACTTGAGAGTGTTGGAGAGATAATAAAATCACAGCCTTCAGTTCAGGATATTGAAGATGAGAAATTTGATCAGATGTTCAGTATATGTATTATTTCAGATAATCCTCTTGATAAAGTTATAGGTGTAATAAAGAACGTATCAGAGATTAAAGAAGCTGTTGGTGAAGAGATATCTAAGATAGAAGATATCAAGCCGAAGGAAGAAAAAGAAGTTAAAGAAGAAAAAGAAGAGAAGAAAGCAGAGACGGCTGCTTCGGATGCAAAGAAGCCGGAAGCAAAGAAACCTGCAGCAAAACCGAAGGCAGGAGGAAAACCTGTAGTAAACCGTTCAGTCAGAGTAGATATAGAGAAACTTGATGTGCTTATGAATCTTGTCAGTGAGCTCATCATTGCCAAAAACGGTCTTATTTCTACCAGCAGTGACGGAACAGGAAATAATTCACAGTCATTCAATGAGCAGATAGAATACCTTGAAAGAGTTACAACAAATCTTCACGAGTCCGTAATGAAGGTACGAATGATGCCTATTGAAACTGTAACCCAGAAGTTCCCTAGAATGATAAGAGACTTATCAAAGAAACTTGATAAGAAGATGGAACTTGTAATGACCGGTGAGGACACAGAGCTTGACAGAACGGTTATCGATGAGATCGGTGATCCGCTTATGCATTTGCTCAGAAACTCAGCAGACCACGGGCTTGAATCGGCAGAGGTCAGAGCACAGCGTGGAAAACCGGAAGTCGGAACAGTAAAACTCGATGCATACCAGGATGGTAATAATGTAATAATTGAAGTAAGTGATGATGGTAACGGTATAGATGTTGAGGCAGTCAGAAATAAGGCACTTGAGAAGGGAAGTATCACTCAGGAACAGGCTGATGCCATGACAGACAAAGAGGTAATTGATTTACTGTTTAGGCCAAGCTTCTCAACAGCGAAGAAGGTTACGGATGTATCAGGACGAGGCGTCGGACTTGATGTCGTAAAATCAAAGGTTGAATCATTAGGCGGAGATATTGAGGTTAAGACACAGCTTGGAGAAGGAAGTACATTTGTTATCAGACTTCCACTTACACTTGCCATTATACAGGCACTTATGGTTGAACTCGGTGAGGAAAAATATGCTATTTCCCTTGGAAGCATCCAGACTATAGAGGATATTCCGGTAGAGGATATAAAATATGTTCAGACAAAAGAAGTTATCAACTTAAGAGGAACGGTTATTCCGCTTATCAGACTTGATTCAGTACTTGATATTGAGTCTAAGGAAAAGCCTGACAGTCTCACGGTAGTTATTGTTAAAAAGGGAGATAAGCTTGCAGGTATGGTAGTAGACAGACTGCTCGGACAGCAGGAAATAGTTATTAAATCTCTTGGTAAATACATAAGCAACAGCAGTAAGATAATCAGTGGAGCAACAATATTAGGAAATGGTGAAGTTGCATTGATTATTGACGTAAATACATTATTATAAAGTGCGGGGTGATTGGAATGGATACAGTAAAACAGGCAGCAGTAACAGATGCAAACCAGTTCATAGTAGTTGAACTCGGAGCAGAGTATTATGGAATAGATATAAGCAATGTTGACAATATTGTTAAAATGCAGAGCATTACAAGAGTTCCTAAATCACAGGAGTATTTTAACGGTGTAATCAACCTCAGAGGAGAAATAGTGCCGGTAATGAGTCTTAGAAGAAAGTTTAATCTTGATGACGATGAGTTTACGGATAAGACAAGAATCATTATCCTTAAACCGGAACAGCAGGAACCTATAGGTGTGATTGTTGACATGGTAAAAGAGGTCGTTACGCTTACAGAGGATAATATAGAGAAAATCAGCGTGGATACAAAGGATGACAAGGCTAAATATCTCAATGGTGTTGGAAAGAATGGAGATATTCTTATTTCAATATTAAATATTGCAAATGTTATTTCTGATGAGCAGTAGAGTGGCAGATATTTGCCTTGACCGGAATGGAGAACAGAAATGTCTAAAATAGATTTAAATGAACTTAGCAGCATGCAGTATGATGTTTTGAGGGAACTTGGAAATATTGGAGCGGGAAATGCCACGACGGCATTATCCCAGCTCGTAAATTCCAAAATAGATATAGGCGTGCCACAGGTAAGGCTTCTTGGATTTGACGAACTTCCATCTATAGTGGGTAGTGAAGAAAAAGTGATGGTTGGAATATTACTTATGCTCAGCGGTGATATACAGGGCATGATGATGTTTTTAATGGATCCGCAGGTAGCCAAAAAGCTTGTAAATCAGCTTATGGGCGGATATGGCATGGATGGAAATGGCGAAGAGGACTTTAATGATATGGAAAAGTCCGCAGTGATGGAGATTGGAAATATAATAGCAGGGGCGTACTTAAGATCATTAGGAGATATGACAAATCTTACTATTGATGTGTCAGTTCCTTTATTACAGATTGATATGGCGGGTGCCATATTCAGTGTACCTGCTATAGAGTTTGGGAAAATCGGCGATAAGGTACTGTTAATAGAGACAAAGTTCGATGATGAACGCGTGGATGAGAAAACTGATGTTCATGGATATTACATTCTGGTACCTGAGTTGGAGTCATATGACAAAATTTTATCATCTTTAGGAGTGTAGTATGTGTGAGATTATAAAGGTAGGAATGGCTGATATGAAGACATGTACGGCACCGGACAGTCTCACTACTTTGGGACTGGGGTCGTGCGTGGGTGTTGCATTGTATGACCCGGTGAGTAAGGTCAGCGGATTGCTTCATTTGATGCTTCCGGACAGTACCCAGATAAAAAATAATCAGAACAAAGCAAAATTTGCTGATACCGGTATAGTTGAATTATATGAGGAAATGAGAAAGAAAGGTGCTTTATCCGGCAGAATAGTAGCTAAAATTGCCGGAGGAGCACAGATGTTCTCATATGGTGCGGGAAATAATGACATAATGAGCGTGGGTAAAAAAAACGTAGAGGCTACAAAGCAGATGTTAAACAAATTAAATATCAGACTGCTGGCAGAGGATACGGGACTTAATTATGGAAGAACAATTATTTTTGATTCCAGGACGGGAAAGTTAAAGATACGTGCCGTCGGCAAGGATGAGACAATGATATAAGCAGGAATGAGGATTAGTATGAACAAAACAAGATATATCCCTTCGATAGTCATGCTGGCAGCAGGATTTGTTGTATGCATAGTCACATATGTAAATAAATATACGCTTAAGGATTCGTTGGAAACCATATTTTTTTCAATGCTGGCATTTTTAATATTGGGATATATAATCAAGAAGCTTGTTGATAAATTTATAGTTATTCCAATGATAGAACAGACTGCAGCGGAGGTTGAAGAAGATTCAGAAGATAAAGAGGCTGGCGAAGATGAGTCGGACGACAGTAAGTAACCGGAGGTGTAGCTGAATGACAGAAGCAGAGCTGAACAGATTGTGGAGTGAATATGCAAAAAGCAGAAGTATAGAAATACGGGACAGATTTATAATTGAATATGCACCACTGGTTAAGATTGTTGCAGGAAAACTGAGTATGTATCTCGGATATAATGTAGAATATGAAGATCTTGTAGGATATGGAATATTCGGACTTATAGATGCGATAGATAAGTATGATGTAGACAAAGGAAATAAATTTGAAACATATGCCAGTTTGAGAATACGTGGAGCCATATTGGACCAGATAAGGAAAATGGATTGGATTCCGCGTTCCTTAAGACAGAAACAGAAAAAAATTGACAGTGCAATCAGTGAACTTGAGAGTGCAACGGGAAAAAAACCATCGGATGAAGAGGTGGCAAAGCACCTTGGAATAAGTGATGAAGAATATATGACATGGCAGGGGAAGGCTAAAGTTTCAAATCTTGTTTCGCTTGATGAATTTGTGGAAAATGCAGGCGAAAAAAGCATGGAATCCGTGAAAACAACGGGAAAAGAGCAGCCTGAAAAAGTGGCAGAAAAAAATGAGGTAAAGAGAATTCTGATGGAAACATTAGAAGTATTAACAGATAAAGAGAAAAAGGTAATATTGCTGTATTATTATGAAGAACTGACGCTTAAAGAGATAAGTGCGATATTGGAAGTATCAGAGTCCAGAATATCACAGCTTCATACTAAGGCATTATCAAAAATGAAGAAAAAGTTAGGAGATCATTTATATGAACTGATATTGACATAACATCTTCGATTGAAGGAGGGATATATATGGGCAGAAAAAACGGTTATTTTCAATTAGTGAGAAATGAAAACGGAATGAGTATAAGAATTTATCCGCCGGAAAACGGAGGAGATTCGGTTGCTTATCAGGAGGTGGTAGCGTACCTTGAGGAACGCCGTATGTTTGATGTGGATGTAAAGTCACTTGCGGCAGCCATAAATAAAGCTACAGAAAATGTACAGCAGATTGTGCTCACGCTGAATCCGGGCAGTCCTACGGATGAGGAAATGAGCATCAGGTTTGAAGATAACAACATGAAAGCTGTTGCCAGATTTTATCCTCCGGGAAATGATGGAAAAAAACTTGATAAAAATGCCATAATATCAGCTGTTTCAGGTAAAGGAATAAAGTATGGCATCAGGGAAGACGAGATTGACAGATTTCTTAAGAAGAGACAATATTGTACTGATTATGTTATTGCAGGTGGAAAAGAAGTCAGACAGGGTAAAAATGCCGAGATAAAGTATTATTTCAACACTGACAGAAGGCTCAGACCTAAGAGAAATCCGGACGGCTCGGTTGATTTTCACCAGCTTGATAATATAAGTCATATTAATAAAGGCGATGTTTTAGCAGAGCTTATACCTGCTGATATGGGTGAGGATGGTATAGATGTATTTGGAAAATCCATTTCTCCGAGAAAGGTTCAGAAGGACACGCTTAAATATGGCAAAAATATTTCAATGTCAGATGATGGACTGAAACTGATATCACTTGTTGACGGACATGCAATGCTTGAAGGAAATAAGGTATTTGTCTCTAATATATATGAAGTGCCGGCTGATGTGGATAATTCAACCGGAGATATAAGTTATGAGGGTAATGTAATCGTAAAAGGCAGTGTCAGAACCGGATTTAAGATAAGGGCACTTGGAAATGTAGAGGTATATGGTTCTGTAGAAGGCGCAGAGATAGTATCCGGGGGAGATATTATTCTGCATCACGGAATGCAGGGAATGTCTAAAGGTATTCTGGTTGCAAAGGGAAATATAGTTGCAAAATTTATAGAAAGTACACGTGTACATTCACACGGATATATTGAAGTGGATGCGATAATACAGAGTCAGGTAGCTGCAAGAGACGGAATAACCGTAATGGGAGTTAAGGGGAATATTATAGGCGGTCATGTGAAATCTGCAACATATATAAAGGCGAAAACCATAGGTTCGCCTATGGAAGTAACTACTACGGTTGAAGTGGGTGTTGACCCGGTTATTCAGGAAAAGATAGTGGCATTGCAACAGAAAATTGAAGAAAAAAATAAATCATATAAAAAGATGGCACAGCTTGTTGAGCTGTTTAAACAGAAATTCGAGGCAGGGAAGCTTACGGCAGATAAGGTAGAGGTATACAAGAAAACATTATCTGAAATGCAGATTGTCAGAAATGAGATGTTAAGCAGCCATGAAGAGCTTGAGCAGTTATCACAGGAACTCGTTGGAAATGATGACGCATATATAGAGGCTGTACGTGATATACATCCGGGAGTGCGTATGATAATTGGTGGAGACATGAAAATAGTAAACGCGGGATATTCACATTGCAGATTTAAGAAAACAGATGGCGAAGTGAAATCGTATCCGGTATAAAAGGAGTGAGAGTCATGATTCCGTCAGTAGAAATGCAGGGAATTATACAGAGGTCACATGATGTGACGCAGATAAAGGCATATGAAGATGCACGGCCTGAGCAGCAGCACAGTAACATAGTAATGAATCAGGAAAAAAATGTTGTGGAGCAGCATGAGACGGTTGTAAAGCAGGACAATGCCGATAAGAAACGAAAAGAAAATGATGCCAGGGAAAAGACACACGGCATTTATTATAAGATAGGCAAAAAAGGTGAAAAACATAAGCCTGAAGATGATGGTATTGTGATTAAGAAAAATTCAGGATTTGATGTAAAGATATAAAACATGTAACAGGCAGGATGTAGAAATGACAGGTTTAGAGATAACATTAATCATTGCGGGAATAGCAATTGTTGTAGTAAGTTTTCTGTTTGGCGAGCAGTTAGATGGAAACAGAAGTAATGAAAACGGTACAGACAGTATTAACAGTGACGAGATAAAAGAGGCAGTAAAAAATCAGGTGGATGAGGCAGTCGATGATGCTATAGACAGCACTGTTGAGAAAACAGCAGTGGAGTTAGACAAATTATCCAATGAAAAAATAATGGCAGTCAGTGAATATTCCGAAAATGTGCTCAAAGAGATAGAGAAAAATCATGATGAAGTAATGTTTCTGTACGGAATGTTAAATGACAAAGAGGAGCAGATAAAAAATACAGTTAAGGACGTGGAAATGGTAAAGGCATCAGTAAAGAAGATGACATCTGACATACACACGAAAAAGACAGTAAAATCACAGGAAAACACTGAAAACCAAAGTAAAGATAAGGCGAATGAAAAAAAGACATCGCCACAGAATAAAAAGCCGGTTAAGAAAAGGAAAGAAACTGTACAAAACAGTGTTATAGATGAAGATGGTGTTAAAGCTGGCGGACAGGGTGTGACAGAAAGCACAGGAGAACCGCATCTTAATAACAATCAGAAAATACTTGAACTGTATAATGCAGGTAAGGATAATATAGACATAGCAAGGGAACTTAATCTCGGACTTGGCGAGGTGAGGCTTGTTATAGATTTATATAAAACAAGAGGTAATAAATAATGAAACTGAAATATTATTTAAGAGGTCTTGGAACCGGTATATTTGTGACAGCTTTGATAATGACTATAGCATTCAGCGTCAGCAATACAAAAAGCAGGGCGGAAAGTGAGCTTGCAAAAAACACTGTGAAACCTTCAACAGAGGAAACTTCTGAGGAGACAACAGGTGAGCCGGCTACAAAGAAAGAAACAACTACAAAGGAAACAACAGTAAAGGAATCAACAACAAAAGAAACAACTTCTGCAGAGACGACAACAACAGAAAAGGCTACGAAGGAAACGACTACTGAAGAAACAGAAAAGATTCAGGTGACAACCATAGACGGACAGGAACCGTCAGTGGTGCTTGACATATATTCAGGCATGTCCTCGAATAAAGTAGCTGCAAGGCTGCAGGAACTCGGAGTGATAGATGACAAAAATGAATTTAATGATTACATCTATCAGAAACACATGGAAGAAAAGATAAAAGTCGGACAGTTTACGATAAATTATGGTGCAAGTTATGAGGAAATATTAGATGCCATAACAGGCTGATTATAAATACACAGGTACTTATTAAAAGTGCTTGTGTATTTTTTGGAGTTATGGTATAATTGGAAACTGTGTCGGTGTAAAACGACCAAATAATCACATGGATGGATTCTGGTATGGTGCCGAAGCTCGAGGTTTAACCGGAAACGGAAATCCATGGAAGAACAAATAACCAGATGGAGGTAGAAAAATGAGCGTTATTTCAATGAAACAGTTACTTGAGGCAGGTGTACATTTCGGACATCTTACAAGAAGATGGAACCCTAAAATGGCTCCTTACATTTACACAGAGAGAAATGGTATCTATATCATCGACTTACAGAAATCTGTAACAAAGGTTGACGAGGCTTACAAGGCAATCTCTGATATCGTTGCTGATGGTGGTACAATTCTTTTCGTTGGTACAAAGAAACAGGCACAGGATGCTATCAAGACTGAGGCAGAGCGTTGTGGAATGTACTATGTAAATGAGAGATGGTTAGGCGGAATGCTTACAAACTTCAAGACAATCCAGACTAGAATCGCAAGACTTAAAGCTATCGAGGCTATGTCAGAGGATGGAACATTTGATGTTCTTCCAAAGAAGGAAGTTATTGAGATTAAGAAAGAATGGGATAAATTAGAGAAGAATATCGGTGGTATCAAAGATATGAAGAAGATACCTGACGCTATCTTTATCGTAGATCCTAAGAAAGAAAGAATCTGCGTACAGGAAGCTCATGCACTTGGTATTCCACTTATCGGTATTGCAGATACTAACTGTGATCCTGAAGAATTAGATTATGTTATTCCTGGAAATGATGACGCTATCAGAGCCGTTAAGTTAATCGTATCTAAGATGGCAGATGCAGTTATCGAAGCTAATCAGGGTGAAGAAGTTGTTGCAGAGGCAGACGCTGAGACAGCTGAGGCAGAAGCATAATTAGTTGACTTTTTAAATTCAAAGAAAGGATTGGTTAATAAAGATGGAAATTACAGCATCTATGGTAAAACAGCTTAGAGAAATGACCGGAGCAGGAGTAATGGCTTGTAAGAATGCTCTTGTTGAGACAGAAGGTGATTTTGATAAGGCAATCGAGTTATTAAGAAAAAAAGGTGAAGCTACAGCAGTTAAGAAAGCAGGAAGAATTGCCGCTGAGGGTACAGTTCTTGCAGTTGTAGAAGGAAATAAAGCAGCAATCGTAGAAGTAAACTCAGAGACAGACTTCGTTGCTAAGAATGACAAGTTCAAGACATTCGTAGCAAACATTGCTGATCAGATCATCGCATCTGATGCAAAAGATGTTGAAGAATTATCTGCAGAGAAGTTCATCAAAGATGAGTCTAAGACAGTTAAGGAAGAATTAGTAAGCCAGATTGCAGTAATCGGTGAGAACCTTACAATCAGAAGATTTACAAAAATCAATACTGACGGTGTCGTTGTTCCTTACATCCATGCAGGTGGAAGAATCGGTGTATTAGTTGAGGCAAATGCAGCAGACGCAAATGATGACGTTAAGGAAGCACTTAAGAACATCGCTATGCAGATTGCAGCTCTTAATCCAAAATATACAAGTAGAAATGACATTTCAGCAGACGAACTTACTAAGTTAAGAGAGATTACAGTTGAAAGTGCATTAAACGATCCGTTTACACTTCCAAAACCAATCTTAAATAAATTAATTGAAAAAGCAGTTAATGATAAGGTATGGAGTGACGAGGATATCGCTATATATGAAGAGAAGAAGGATCATATGAATTACCTTCCAAACTTTCTTTCTAACGAAGCTAAGGCTTCATTAGCAGAGCTTGCTGTAGCAGCTAAGGAAGAAATTGCAGGAGACAAGATTTTCTCAGGTCTTGTTGAGGGACGTGTTTCTAAACAGCTTAAGGAAATCTGCTTATTAGATCAGCCTTACGTAAAAGCTGCAGACGGAAAGCAGCCGGTTGCTAAGTATATAGCAGAAGTTGCTAAGAATACAGGCGTTGACTTCTCTATCAAGGGCTTTGTTCGTTACGAAACAGGTGAAGGACTTGAGAAGAAGAATGAAGATTTTGCAGCAGAAGTTGCAAAACAGATGCAGTAAATATCACGAAGCTTTAAGTAAAGCGACGTAACAAATAAAGAGAGAGATTCGAATTATGCTTACATAAATGAGAATCTCTCTTTATTGTTATCTGGATAAAAGGGAGAAAAGTGTAAAATATGAAAAAAAGAATTATTAATGTGGCATTGGTGTTATGTTTGCTTTTTAGTGGATGTAATTCAAAAGTTTCAAATAATATAAATACGGATAAAGAAATAAACGTTGAAGAAAATTCCTTATCTGAATTAAGTTTAATGTATTGTGAAGAAATGGTAGAGGGAAAGTTTGATAATATTGTAAATGATTTTTCAAGTGAATTATCAGCTCAAGTTAATAAGCAAACATTAAAACAGGTCTGGAATAATTATACCAGCAATATTGGTGAGTACAGTTCAGAATATGAAATTACAGAAAAATCAGAAAATACACTCGATGTAAGTTTGAAATTTAAGGATAATGGATTAAAGGTGTCTTTATCATTTGATGAAAATAAAAAAATTAATGGTATTTATTTAAATTATTGTGACGCAAATAGCATTAATGGTAAGAATGAAGATGCTGACGATAGTGAAAATAAAGAAGAAAAATATCGTGAAAATCATATTACAATTGGAGAATGTAATGTTGACGGTGTACTCACGTTACCCGTATCAGGTGAAAAATGTCCGGTTGTTGTTATGGTACAGGGATCAGGGCAATCTGATTATAATGAAAAATCAGGTGATGTGAAACCTTTTGAGGATATAGCAATAGGTTTGGCTGAAAATGGAATAGCATCTATTAGAATAAATAAAAGATTCTATCAATATCCCGAATTATACAGTGATGATGCAACAATATATGATGAAGTATTAAATGACATATATGATGCTATTGATTATGTGGAAAATGATAAAAAGATAGATACAGATAGAATATATCTGCTTGGACACAGCTTAGGGGCAATGCTGGGACCCCAAATAATAAATGAAAAAAGTTCAATATGTGGATTCATTTCTATGGCAGGTTCTCCTAGGAAATTAGAGGATATTATTCTTGATCAAAATAAAGAATATTTGTCAGAATTAGACATAGAAGAGAAAGAAAAAGAAAAGCAGCTGCAGGAAGTAATTGATATTGTTGAAAAAGTTAAGAATATTGATGAATCTTCAAAGGGAACATTATTTGGAGCTTCAGCAAAATATTGGATTAGTTTAGACAGCATTGATTATAAGGCATTATCTCAGAATATAACAATTCCGGTGTTAGTTTTACAAGGAAACGAAGACAAACAGATATCTGTTGAAACAGATTTTTCAGAGCTAAAACAAATATTTTCCGAAAATGGTGAGTATATACTATATGAAGGACTTGACCATCTGTTTATGAAAGATGGTGAGACTCATGTTGATGATAAGGTTATAGAAGATATTATTAAGTGGATAAATGGTTAATCTTATAAAGGTGTTATATTGTCCTTTTAAAGCAAGTGATGAAGAATCATGGTGTTGTGAACATGGCATTGGGAATCGATACGCATCAAGTTACAAGGTGGAAAGAATCTCAGATTTTTTTGAAAAAGCAGCTAGAATAAATAGCTGCCTATTTTTATTTCTTAATGTGAAAAGATCATTGGTACATCAGAATGAAAATGACAAAAGACTATTCAAACATATTTCGGACGGAGATTATACACTTGATTTTGCATCAAAAATTTGATAATATTGATACGGGATGTATCAGTATACTTACAGAGGAAAAGTGTATACGGGAGTTTTGTAAACACCGGATAAATGCAAAATATGAAAGGAGATTTTATGAAATTAAAAAAGATACTGGCAATTGGAATCAGTGTGGCAATGATAGCAAATACAATGCCTGCTAATGTTTATGCGGACACTGAAATTGCAAACACCCAGAAGGTTAGTGGCATGTGCAGCATTGATTCAAATCAGACGGATGACAAACAGACAAGTCCTGATGACAGGGAATTTGACATTATTCTGTGGAACAAGCCGATAGAAGGAGCAGTATACAGCCTGTATACTGCGGAGGATAAATCTGAAGAGGCGGGAGTAGTAAGTATTAAGGATGTAGATAACAAGATAATTACGGTGAAACTTAATGAGGCACCGACAAGAGATACGCGTTATTTTCTTTCTGTAACGGAGGAGGGAAAATTAGAATCCCGTCTTACATCATTTATCATTAAGGCATATCATATTGCCAGCGATATGAAGTTTGCATATGGTGAAAATGCGAATATTACATATTATGAATTTTATCAGGATGAGAATGAGTATAATATAATCCTTCCTACGGGAACGGCTTCCGATGCACTTGTTTCGTTGGATATCACAACAGACAATGGAGCTACGGTTGAATATGATGGGGATACGAAACTTAAAGACGGTAAAGGAACTGTAAGTGCTACAGTAACAGCAGCAGAGGGAATTGACCTTTCTTATACTTATACCGTCAATTTTGATACTATGCATTTAGAGGGAGAGGGAACGGAGGAAAATCCGTATCTGATATCTTCTGAGGAAGAGCTGGTGCAGTTGGCAGACTGTTTAAATAGCAGTGGTGCTGCTCCGGTTGAGGTTGATAATACTAAAAAAGCAGGAAATTATTATGGTTATAATTTTAAACTGACAAAAGATTTGGATATGACTGGGATAAAGTATGAGCCTATAGGTCACAGCGGTGATAATTATTTCGCAGGAAATTTTGACGGAGACGGCCATACAATATCAAATGTAAAATGTGAAGGTAAGTTAAACCGTGATTCTGAAACAAAAATTGACTGCATGAATTATTCGACAGGCGGTATTTTCGGTTGGACGGCATATGGAGTTATAGAGAATCTCACTGTCAAAAATGCAGATATTTCGGCTACAGGATATGGTAATAGGTCCTACGTAGGCGGAATTATGGCGGTAGCATACGCTTGTACTGTTTCTGACTGTGCTGTATATGATTCAAATATTGAGAGTAATAGAACGCCTAATAACAGTAACTTTGCAGGTGGAATCAGTGGTATGGCACTTGAAGCAGACTTTAATAAGTGTGCTTCTGTGAGAAATGTAATTAAACATACATCTTACGGTGGTGGAATGGTCGGAGCTCTTGATGGAAGCGATGATACAACGTTTTCTGACTGTAATGTGTCTGAGTGTACCATTATAGGAGGTAATACAAATTGTGGGCTTAATACAGAAAACGGAGCATTTCTTGGTGCAACACAGGATACCGGTATAGCAGTTCTTAAAAACTGTTATGTTTATGGATGCACACCGAAAGTAAGTGAAGACAATACAACATCAAATAATACTATAGGATTATTTTCGTCAGTAAAGGATAAAATTAATGCAACTGACAGCTATTATTATGATGAATCAGGTGTAGATGTAAATGCGGATAATGTTGTTGCAAAAATTAAAAATTCATTTGCAGACGGTGAAGTTGCCTATATATTACAGGGAGAACAGACAGAGAATATATGGGGACAGAATATAGGAAAAGACGCATATCCTGTCTTAAACGGACCGAAAGTTTATCAGGTTGATAAATATGATGGCTGTAAAAATGCACCGGGTGAGAATGTGGTAAAGGCATTTTCAAATACAAATGAGACAATATATGCAGACCATTCGGATGAAAATAATGATGGAATATGCGATATGTGTAATGAGGGCTATGAACCGCCAAAACTGACTAGTGATAAATATGATTTAAATGGTGACGGTACTGCAGATGAAGTGTATGAAATCAGTAGTGTTACAGATTTGTACTGGTATGCAGGACTTATAAACGGTACGCTTGAAGGCGTTGAACGAAACAGTTCAGCAAATGCAGTTCTTACAACGGACATTACAGTAAATGAGAATGTTACTTCAAATGGTGAACTTGCTGATGACATAAGCGGATTTAAACTTTGGACACCTATAGGAGGTGTACAGTATTCATTTGAAGGAATATTTGATGGTCAGAACCATACGATAAGCGGACTGTATGTTGATGAAAATGCGACATCAATTGTGGCAGGCTTCTTTGGGAAATCAGAAAACTTGATAAAAAACTTAAAATTAAATGACTGTTATTTCCAGGGAGACAAAAATACTGATGGGAATGGTAATAACTTTGTTGGTGCTATATGTGGTTATAATTGTGGAGGTGATATTGTAAACTGTTCCAGCAATTCTGTTGTTAAGGGAGAAAATCTGGTTGGAGGAATAACAGGGAAAAATTATTATGGTATAGTTTCTGAATGTTTCAATATGGGAACAGTAACGGGATTAAGAAGTGGAGGAATAACTGCATGGAATACATGGGAGATTCTCAATTGCTATAATATGGGAACAGTAACCGGAACTGGAAGTGAGTATACTGGAGGAATATGTGGATATAATATGTATAGTCTTATTAACTGCTACAGTATGGGAACGGTAAACGGAAGTGAAAGGGGAAGTATAAATGGAGGATTATGTGGCACAGAACGAGATGGCAAGGCTATAAATTGTTATTATCTTGAAGGATGTAATGGTGAAGGGACAACATTTAAATATGATATTGCTACGGCAAAAACTTTAGATGCGTTTGTAAGTGGTGAAGTAGCATATCTGTTATTCCATGGTGAGACTGATTTCGAGGGCAAGTTGGAGAATGGTTCTATATGGGGACAGACGCTTACAGGGGAAGGAAGGCAGGAGTATCCCGTACTTGGCGGACCTGAAGTTTACCGTTCGACAAAATGTGAGGCAGTTTTGTCAAATACCTATGTTGGTGTAAAGGAACATGCTTTTGGTGAAGACGATATCTGTAAGGATTGTCATAAACATGAGTGTACAATTACAAATAAAGATTATCCTGAGACATATGTTGTTGTTCTTACAGATGGTAAGATAAAGGCGCCGCTTCAGGAAAACTTTAATGTTAATAGTGATGCACCGTTGACATTTGAGTGGTACACAGGGGACTATACGGATGGCTCGGAATTAAAAGAAAAAATTGAAGATGAACCGGTTCAAAATTGGATAAATGTATATACCTTGGTTGTGACCGCACCGGAAACAGTAAAAGATGGCATTCCTTATTTATCATGTGAGTTGAGAGTAAGGGTTGAGATTGAAAAAGCAATTCCGGAATATACTGTACCGACAAATATAACAGCAAACTGCGGAGACTATTTGCAGGCTGTTCAGCTTCCTGAAGGATTTTCTTGGGATGAGGATGAACAGATATTAACGGTTGAAGAGGATGCAGACGAAAAGATAGTGACAAAGAATGCAAAGTATGCAGTAGGTTTAGAGAATGAGTATTATTACAAAGAAGTGACAGGAATCAAAATAAACATCAGGGTAACACATATATTTAATAATTACAATTGGGATTTTGATGGAACCTGTACCGGTAATGAACATAAGACATCTAAATGTGCCGGATGTAATAGGAAGGATACCATAGAAGTGCCGGATTCAGCATTGGGCCATATATATGTGCCTGAGTTTGAATGGTCGGAAGATTACTCAACATGCAGTAGTATTCTTACCTGTGTACGTGACGGTTGTACAGAGGATGTGGAAGGACATCATACAGTGGGACCTGCTTGTACTGTAACCAGAAGAGTGGAAAATAATCCGACATGTACAAGTAAAGGTAAAAGCCGTTATACGGCTACATGTATATATGATGGACAAACATACAGCGATTATGTATATGCAGATGATATTGAAATGGTTAACCATAATCTGACAAAGATAGAGGCAAAAGAAGCTACATGTAATGAGAAAGGATATAGAGAACATTGGATATGTTCATGCGGACAGTATTTTCTGAGTGATGATGCTAATCCGTATACTGCAAAGGCTGTACCGAAAGAATCTATAGAAACGCCGATTGACCCGTCAAATCATGAGGGTGGTGTAGTTATCCGAAACATAAAGGAAGCTACCTGTGCTGAGAATGGATATACAGGTGACTGGTGCTGTACAGACTGCAATGAAATCCTGGAAAAGGGAACAGTTACGGATAAACTTACAAATCACACATATGTAAACGGCCTATGTTCTGTATGTGGTAAAGTATTCGAAGGCTTGGGCGATGGACTCTATTATAAAGCTGTTACAGAGACAGATAAGGATGGAAAAACATCAGTAAAACTTATCAACGTACCGGGAAGTGACGTTCCACTGGTAGCGTTGGAAGTAACAGGCTCATATTATAGTGATAACGGTAAAGTTACAATTCCGGATGAGGTGACATTAGATCAGGCAGAGGGTACATTTAAGATTATAAGAATTGCAGAGAATGCATTTAGTAACACAGATGTAAATGAGATTATAGTACCGGATAATGTAATCGAGGTTGGAAAGGGAGCATTCGGAAATATAAAGACAATTACATTTACCGGAAAAACAGCTCCGGCAGGTCTTAAAGAGGCTCTTTCAGAGAATGTCAAGGTTAATGTGTCAGAGGGAGCAGCAGATGATTTCAGAGAAGCACTTCCCGAAGGAACAGAGATAGTTGAAGTACATACAGTTCATGTGAAGGATGCGGGAACCAGAGTAGAGCCTACATGTGAAAAGAGCGGTTCTATAACATATAAGTGTTCAGTATGTGGTGAGGTCATAGAGGTAGTGAAGCTTGCTTCATTAGGAGGACACTCATGGGATGCAGGCCAGGTGACAAAGGAACCTACGGAGACAGAAGAGGGTATAAAGACTTATACATGTGTAAAATGTGGTGAAACAAGAAACGAGAGTTTGCCGAAGAAGGAAACACCTGCACCGAAGCCGCCTAAAAAGGGTGCTGTCATAAAAGATGACAAAAAGACGGGCAATTATAAAGTCATGGATGTTAAGAAAAAGCAGGTAAGTTTTAAAGCACCTGTAAGCAAAAAATCAAAGACTGTTAAGATTCCGTCAACGATAAAAATATCAGGGGTAAGCTATAAGGTTGTCAGCATATATGCAAGTGCATTTAAGAACAACAAAAAGGTAACTAAGATTACAATAGGTTCAAATATAACGTCAATATACAGCAATGCATTCAAGGGATGTACGGCTCTTAAGACTATTACACTTACAAGCAAAATCAATAAGATTGAGTCGAATGCATTTTATGGATGCAAAAAGTTAAAGACAATTACAATTAAGTCAACAAAACTCAGTTCAAAGACTGTATCAAAAAATGCATTTAAGGGAATATCTAAGACAACTACAATAAAAGTGCCAAAGAAGAAGTATTCAGCTTACAAGAAACTGTTGAAAAGCAGAGGATTATCTTCAAAGGTTAAAATAAAAGCATATTAATATATGTGAATTTACACACCGTTTACAGGTAAAATGCCTGTAAGCGGTGTTTTTTGATGTACAGGGCGGGTAGGAATCATTACAGTATTTAACCCGGCCGCAGCCGAGTCGGTTGTGACCGAATTAAATGTTTACAGATAAACCCCGAATATTACCTTGTCGATAATATAATATCACGGTATAATATGTTTATAGATAGATTTCAGGTGTCAAAATGGTGCTACGCACCGGCCGGACACAATATGTGGTATTGCAAGCCGGCTTACAAACGAATATTAAAAATACAAGAAAAGAGGTATAAATAATATGAAAAAAATATATAATGTGGGCAATAGTTTTGAAGAAAAAAATATAGTGGATAGTCTTACAGAAAACGGCATACATCCGTATGTTATAGATAGTGGCTCAGGACAGTATATGAGAATCACAGCCGGATTTTCTGTATATGGAAAAGATATTTATGTTGAAGAGGAGGATGCAGAGCGTGCTGTTGAAATAATCAACAGAGTAAAGTCTGAAGAGAAAACATCGGAAAATGATAATGCGGATAAAGTACAATGGTATAGAAATAAGGCGGTACTGGCAAGAATATTAATTGGATTGATTGCAATACAGGTGATAATAATATTGGTTTTAAACATATAAGGAGATTAATTTTACATGAACAGTGAAAGAAAAAATAAAAACTATTCGATATATATATTAGCAGTGCTGTATGTGATTGCAGTATATGCTTCGCCTTTTCTCTGCTATGCGGCAAACTCAAATATCGAAAATGAACCGGAACATTATTGGCCGCTTTTCATTCCGGCAGTATTTGGATTTATTAATCTCATTACAGTAATTTTAATTAACAAAAAAACGGACAGAAAGGCATTTTTAAGGTGTGCAGTGATTATAAAGTGTGCACTTATACCATATTACATTATCGGTGGTCTTATAATTGCCGCTGCATTGCTTATGATGTTTACGCCTGTTGTCATAATGATATTTGTCGGTCCGGTGGTTGCGGTGATGTTTTCTGTTATCGGCTGGATATCGATGATAGGAGCGGCATCGTTTTCGGTAGGTTACATAGTGGCATCGTATAAAAATGGTGTGATTGGGAGAACAATAGCAGTGATTACCGGCATACTACAGTTTATTTTTGTGGCTGATGTGGTATCTGTCATAGTGCTTGCAATAAGAGAAAAAAGTAAAAAATAATAACTTTGTATTGAATGGAGAATAGAAATGGCTAGATATAATTTTGACGAAATGATCGACAGAAGAAAAACGGATTCGCTTAAATGGGATATTCCTGAAGGACAGCTTCCTATGTGGGTGGCTGATATGGATTTTAAGACAGCTCCTGAGATAATGGATGCGATAAAGGAAAAAGCGGATGAAGGAGCTTTTGGTTATACGATTGTTCCTGACAGATGGTATGATGCCTATAAAATGTGGTGGAAGGAAAGACATGATTTTACCATAGAGTCAGAATGGCTCATGTTCTGCACGGGAGTTATACCTGCATTGTCAAGTATTGTAAGGAAGATGACCACGGTCGGAGAAAAGATTCTTGTGCAGACTCCGGTGTATAACATTTTCTTTAACTCGATAGTGAACAATGGAAGATATATTGTGGAAAATCCGCTTATAAATGATGAAAATTGTTATCATATCAATTTTGAAGAACTGGAAAGAAAATTATCGGATACCCAGACTACCATGATGATACTGTGTAATCCACACAATCCGGTTGGAAAAATATGGTCAAAAGAGGAGCTTGAACGGATAGGTGAACTGTGTTACAAGTATGGTGTTATAGTTGTGTCAGATGAGATTCACTGTGATATTACAACTCCGGGAAAAGGATATATACCTTTTGCATCTGTTTCGGATAAATGTCGTGACATAAGCATAAGCTGTGTTGCACCGACGAAGGCATTTAACATGGCAGGGCTACAGACGTCAGCTATAATAGTTCCGAATGAGAGAATGAGGGCGAAAGTAAACAGAGGTATCAATACGGATGAAGTTGCAGAGCCGAATTACTTTGCCATACAGGCAGCAGTTGCAGCATTTACTAAAGGCGGCGAATGGCTTGACGAATTAAGGACATATATATATGAAAATAAAATGACGGTAAAAAAATATATAGATGAAAACCTGAAGGATGTTAAGACAGAGGTGACTGATGCAACATACCTTATGTGGATAGACTGTAGAAATATAACAGATGATTCAAAGAGACTTGCAGCATTTATAAGGAAGAATACCGGACTTTATGTATCTGCCGGAGAGCAGTATGGAAAAGCCGGGGAAGGATATATCAGAATGAACGTGGCATGTTGCAGGGAAGCTTTAAATGACGGACTTGAAAGATTTAAAAATGGCATAAATATGTACAGGAAAAGACAGAATTAATGATATTTTTCGTTGACAAAAGGCGACATAATTTTTATACTTATAACGAATAATAAGATAAATGCGGAATAAATCGCTGCGGAATGGAGTAGTGTGGAAGATGTTTACGACGGACAGGAATAAAATGGTAAGTACACGTATGGGATACTATCCGACGATACACAGCCTTTTTAGTATGATTCCACGAGAGACAAGGGATCATATGGAGAGAGTTGGGCGGTATTCACAGATAATATTTGAGCAGCTTTCTAAAGAAAATCCCGAATTGGTCGAGAAAGAATTTGGCAACCGATTCGCAAAATTCAGCGAGGATATTTTTAAATATCATGATATTGGAAGAATATATATACCATTTGCGGTATTGAATAAGGTTGAGAAACTTACAGATGAAGAGTTTCAGCTTATAAAGGATCATGCCGTCAATGCGATTCCGGCGATGGACAGCATATACAAAAAGCCGTTTCCGCATGACCTCATGATACAGATGTTTAATGTTGCGGTGTATCATCATGAAAGATGGGATGGCAGAGGCTATCCTGTCGGAAAGTCGGGTGAAGAGATTCCGCTTGGAGGAAGGTTGTGTGCAATTGCGGATACATACGACGGAATAACAAGCTGGAAACCATATAAGAAGAAACAGACAACCAAGGATGAGGCGGTAGCCATCATAGAAAATGATGCGGGGAAACAGTTTGACCCTTATATGGTAGAAATATTCAAAAACAGTGTGGACAGAATATAAAATATAACAAAGGAATGTGGTGTTAAAGTGAGCACTGACAATAACGTGAAAAAAGAAAAAAAAACAAAAAGTTAAAAAAGGAAAAAAAGAGAAAAAAATAAGAAGAAGTTTAATAAGCAGATTTGATTTGCTAAACAGATTTAAGCATTGGTATATGGGTGGTATAAGTATAACAAGAAGTTTATTCAGGGTAAGGGCTGCATGGCAGGGAGTTATTATAATCACATCTATCTTAGCGGTGCTTTTTATTTTAGCGGCATTTTATACCGGAGCCGGAGAATTTGTTATCAGTCTTGACAGCACCATGTCAAAGGATGGATTTTACATTTCTGATACTTGAACTCACCGCTTAATCTTTTGAAAGACTTACCGATAGACAGAATAAAACTTGACCGTTCATTTCTGGCGAAAAACTCGGAGAGTGATGAGGGACTTACAATATTGAGATACCTTGTTGCCATGGCAAAAGAGCTTGACTTTACCATAATAACGGAGGGTATAGAGACAAAGGAACAGGCAGCAATGCTGTTAGAAATCGGATGTGACATCGGACAGGGATATTACTTCTCAAAACCTGTTGATTTGAGAACATTCGATGGAATGAACAAGACAAAACTCAGAGAAATGTACAGACCAGATGAGTACTATCCTACATTTGAAGACTATGAAAAAGACCTTGATCTGGTAGTGCAATACCTTAGCACACAGGAAAAAAGTGCCGTATAAAGTTTAATGCTTTTCATTTGGTTTAGAATGTGATAGAATTAGAAAGAATGTAGAGAATGAGCTCAGGAAAACCATGAAGAGTATATGATTATTGTGTAAAATCCCCCCTGCGGGGGGAACCGCCGGCACAAATATGTGTATTTGCAAGCCAGCTTGCAATATCACATATTGTGTTCGGCTGGTGCGTTGCACCGATTTTACACAATAATCAATAAATATCCTATCCATCCGGGGTTCATAAAGGTTGCAGGGAGGTAAATTATGAGTATTTCTGAAGAAGAAAGATGTACCTTGAGAAGGCAGCAACTATCAAGACCGGAAGTAATAGACAGAAGAAAAAGAGTGAACAGGTTTAAGAGGATGATTGTATGGACATGTATTGTAATGATTCTCATACCTATACTTGTCTGCATTTTTTTACTTGTGAAAGTACACAGGTTAGAGAAAGACATTGACAATCTTCTGGCCATGAAGGAATCGGGTCAGATAGTTGCACAGACAGACAGCAGCGGTAACAGATATCTGTTACTTGCGGCTGATGCCGATAAAAATGAAGATGGGAAAACAGGGAATGGAGACGATGAAACGCAGAATGGTGAGGAAACCACAACCGTCGAGCCGGAGACACAGCCACAGACAGAACCTGTCACAGAGGACACATATACCGGAAAGAGGGCATATCTGACATTTGACGATGGTCCGAGTGTGAACACCATTCCGATTCTGGATGTTTTAGACAGATACAATATAAAAGGAACCTTTTTTGTTATAGGTAAACCGGATCCGGAGGATATGAAACTGTATAAGGAGATTGTAGACAGAGGCAGTACATTAGGTCTTCATTCATACTCACATAATTATGAAGCATTATATGCATCATTGGACAGCTTTGCATCTGATCTTGATAATATACATAATCTTGTATTACAGGCAACGGGTGTGGATGTGCGTCTGTTCAGATTTCCGGGAGGAAGTTCCACAACGACAAATGTGGTTGACATGAAAGACATGATACGATATCTGAACAATAACGGTTACAGATATGTGGACTGGAACGTGTCAAGTGAAGATGCTACAGGTAAACGGTTAACCGGTGATGATATAGCAAATATTGTTATATCGGAGGCAATTGATTGCAACAGTGCATATATACTTATGCACGATGCCAGAGGAAAAGAGTCAACAGTTGAATCCTTGCCGACTATAATTGAGCAGCTTCAGGCAAACGGATTTAAGTTCTATTGCATAGATGATAATACGCAGAATCTTATTCAGCATGTTAAGGCATCTTCGGTAGAATAAGAACAATATAAAACATGGAGGACTATAAATGAGTTTTTTTAAAGATTTCAAAGAGGATTTATCACAGGCAGTAAATGAACTTGTATCAGATGACAGCAAAAATGAGACAATTGATGATAAAGAAGTGAAAAATGATTCAGTTGATGAGGTAGCAGATGATACAGCCCAGGCTGACGAAAGCAGTGATGATACACAGGATGATGTGGATATTCAGTTGTTAAATGAATTGTTCTCAAACGAAGATACAGACAGCGATGAAGAAGAGGATGAAACAGAGGATGAAACAGAGGAAGATACTGAGACTGCAGAAGACGATATTGAAGATGAAAACATTATAGAGCAGGAACAGGAGCCGGAAGTAGTAGATGATATAGCAGACGATGTAAAAGAGGTTGAGGAAGACATGGAAGAAGCTAAGAGATTGGAAGAAGAGAAAGAAAAAGAGGCAACAAAGGAGGCACTCAGAGGCAACAGGGCACCTATTGAGAAGAGCGAACTTGCAGAGCTTAATCGTGACGAGGCACCGGCTGACGAGGTTACGGAGATTACAAAGGGAACTTCCATAGAAGGTAATATCATATGCGAGGGGTCCATGAATGTGTATGGAAAGATAAAAGGAAATGTTGCAAGCCGTGGAAAACTTGTAGTAAGCGGTACAATAGTAGGAGCCTCAAGAGCATCAGAGATATATACAAACAATGCTAAGATAGACGGAGATGTTACCAGTGACGGCAGTATCAAAATCGGAAACGGTTCAATAATAATCGGAAACGTATATGGCACATCTGCGGTCATTGCAGGAGCAGTTAAAGGTGATATAGATGTACATGGTCCTGTAGTAATAGACGGTACAGCAGTGGTTCAGGGAAATATAAGATCACGTTCAGTACAGATAAACAACGGAGCAGCAATAGAAGGTTCAGTATCACAGTGCTATGCGGAAATCGACTACGCAGCATTATTTGATAAAACATTTTCAGAGTAGGAAAAGGTGGAAAAAATGAGCGAATTAAAAAGAGTATTACTTAAACTTAGCGGAGAGGCACTTGCAGGAGATAAAAAGACAGGATTTGATGAAAAGACTGTAGTTGCAGTTGCAAAGCAGGTAAAGGCACTTGTAGATGACGGTATACAGGTAGGTATCGTTATAGGAGGCGGAAACTTCTGGAGAGGAAGAACCAGCGAAAAGATAGACAGAACAAAGGCTGATGCAATAGGAATGCTTGCTACGGTTATGAACTGTATATATGTATCTGAAATATTCAGAACAGAGGGCATGATGACACAGGTTCTTACACCTTTTGAGTGCGGTTCGTTTACGAAACTGTTTTCAAAGGACAGGGCAAACAAGTATTTTTCAAAGAATATGGTTGTATTCTTTGCAGGCGGTATAGGACATCCGTATTTCTCAACGGATGTGGGAATGGTACTCAGAGCTGTTGAGATAGAAGCTGACTGTATACTGGCTGCTAAGGCAGTTGATGGTGTGTATGACAGTGACCCGGCTAAGAATCCTGATGCAAAGAAATATGATGAACTGTCTATTCAGGAAATTATAGATAATAAGCTTGGTGTCATTGACCTTGCAGCTTCAGTATTGTGTATGGAAAACAAAATGCCAATGAAGATATTTGGGTTGAATAAAGAAAACAGTATAGTAAATGCTGTTAAGGGCGAGTTTACCGGAACAAAAATCATTGTAGAATAAACACATAAT
>ERZ1034998.33-NODE-33-length-97805-cov-64.389596_pt1 | contig 97805 bp, 94 predicted proteins | sample MGYA00520621_ERZ1034998 | MGnify/ENA primary metagenome ERZ1034998 (study PRJEB33766, sample SAMN09781748) | gut metagenome | biome: gut microbiome | host: Homo sapiens | place: Madagascar | study: EMG produced TPA metagenomics assembly of the PRJNA485056 data set... | reverse complement strand
ATATATTTACTTGACGTACGTAAAAACGTACGCTATAATAATTATGACATAAAAAATCTCGTCCATTCATAATAATATAGAATATAAAGAAAATGATATTACAGTGTAAAAGATACAAATTTAGGATACGGTACTAATCAAAATACAGATATAGATACACAGGAATGTTCGAGAAGTTTTACTAAGGAATTTACAAAAAATTTTAGATGAAAAATTAGTGTAAGGAAATACAGAAATAGAAAAGGAGATTTATTATGTCAGCAATTAATATAACAAACGCAAGAAAGGAACTCTACAATCTGGTAGAAGAAGTCAATCTCTATAGTGAACCGACTTTGATTGTAAGTAAGAAGGGGAATGCAGTTCTTGTTTCTGAAAATGATTGGAATGCAATTCAGGAAACGGTATACCTTAATTCAATTCCCGGAATGGTTGAATCTATAAAAAAAGGAATGGAAACGCCGATAGAAGATTGTGTATCAGAAGAAGATGTAGAATGGTAATTTTATGTACAGAATTGTCTATACTAAGCAGGCCGTGAAAGACATTAAAAATTTAAAGAGTGTCAGGCTCGATGAAAAAGCGAAGAAATTGATTGAAGTCGTAAAGAAAAATCCTTTTCAAAATCCACCACCTTATGAAGCACTTGTTGGAAATTTAGAAGGCGTTTATTCACGAAGAATTAATATCCAGCATAGGCTGGTTTATCAGGTTTACACTGAACCAGTGGAAATAGATGGAATTGCATATGAGGGAACGGTAAAAATAATCAGAATGTGGACACATTATGAGAAAGTTCGCTAAGAAAAAGCATCGACGGAAAGAAACATCTTTCTGAAGGTGCTTGTTTTATTTGTAATAAAGTTAAAAATTTCCGGATAATTTTATGATTATTAAAAAGTGTATTGCAAAAATACTAAAATCACCTATAATATATTTGACAAGAGAACCGAGAGTTAGATGAAGCCTAGTTGCCGGTAATAATTTACTATTTTATCAAGAGATAGCCGTTCCTAAACTTTTCCGAGAGCAGGACGGCTATTTTCTTTACCAAGAACTAAAGGGAATCTAAGATATAAGACTTCTCATTGTCTCTAATTTATTTCTATCCCATAATTTAACACCAAGTATGGTGGAGTCATCTATTGCCTGTTGGGTGAAAAATTGATTGGTAATAACGACAGCAATATCTTTGTGATAAATACTTTTTCCGGTATAAACCTGTTGAATAATGGAATTTCCAATATTAGCAGAGGAACATTTACATAGAATGGCATAGGTGATATCATCCTTTTCGGCTAAAATATCTATTCCGTGATTGCCATAGGCTTGTGTAGTTTCTATTTTAGAAAACCCATTTTGTTGTAAGAGAGAGATACAATAGTTTTCAAATTGTTTTCCATCCATATCATCAATGGAATTCAAATCTAATAAATTATTAGAAGAATTTTCAACCGAATTTAATAGAATCTGCTTAGCCTGGGATGGTGTATAGGTATGGACTAAGTCTTCCAATAAATCGATGGATAAATGTTTGGTTTCAAATTGGGAAAAGAACAGGAAGTAAATGCCTGCATTATTTCCGTGCATTAAAAGTTGAAGAATCGTGTTGTTATTTGAAAAATAGTTTTCTACTAAATGAAATTCTGAAACAATAAAAACTATTGCCGGAAAATATTCAAAACCGTTTTTATTAAAATCATTGTAGTTTTTTAATTTATGGGCGGCAAATGTATGTAACCGTTCTGACATTTCTTTCATTAACCAATCGAAGACGGTAGATAATTTGACGTCATCGGAAACGACAGGAATAAAAAGTTGTGGTAAATCCTCATAGCTGAAATAAGATAAGTTATTTTTATCAAAAATAATTAAGCGCATAGTATTAGATGAATTTGATGAAATCAGACAATCTATCATTTCGTGCTGCACTTTTTCGCTACAATTGTAGATGAACGAATTTTGCATATTATTTAGTAACGCACCATCAGATGTAAAATCTGCAGAAATATTAAATTGTTGTTGAAGAATAGATTCTTCCAAAGGAATATTATTTGCAGATTCATTAGCTATTGGTGGTGTAGCAGGATAGCAATCAGAAGTAGTGGTATTTTCCCGATAGTCAAAGTTTTCTATGTAATCGTTAAACTCCTCTATAGTCATAAGAATCTTACGAGGTTTTGTCTCACAATCGGGTCCTACTACACCTATTTCTTCTAATTGGTCCATGATTCTGGCAGCGCGGTTAAAGCCAATTTTTAAATAACGTTGTATAGTACCAATTGAACCGCGACCGTGTTCAATTAATATCTGACCGGCAGCAGATAGATAAGGATCTGCCTCAAAAGGATAGCTTATGGAATTTGTTTTATGATGAAATGTAGTTGTTGAGTTGTTGTTATACATAGCTCGTGTTCCTCCCTGTGTTTTGGTGTTAAATTTGAATCTGGAAATTATATTTTTTATTGTAATCAGATGATTTTTGAGCAATTAGAAATGCTATATATAGATATTACTTTTCTTTTGGATGATGGTCAATAGGAAAGTGCAAGATATAGAAATTAGCTGAATAGTATTAAGAAAGGTGGAATTGTTGCCGATCTATTTAAATAGAATTGAAACAAAGGGGGATATGTATACCCACACCCCCCCTCTGAGGAATTCTACAAACTCTTATAGAATATTGGAGTTGTGCAATGGACATAAAAAGAAAAAATCCTTTTCTACAGTCTTTTCGAGAAGAAAACGTGTTATCCTAGGATAGTAGGCTTTGAATAGTTCACAGAGTGCATATGTAGGAAATGTGCCATAATAAGAATTAAGGAATTCTAGGATTGCGTAAATGGAAATTGTTAAAATAGTATCTTTTTTCATATTAAATCCTCCTCTTTTGGTAATTGAAAAATTATGTGTTATTGGCTTGGGTAAATAAGACTTGCACATACAATATGTACGAATCACCTTAAATTTTTTTGCTTTTCTACAAGAGAAAATGAGAAGTTTGGAAAATGAATGAAAAATACTGAAATTGCATAAAAATAAGAATGGATAAGTATAATAGAATTAATTTTGAATTGGACAATATAAGTCAGAAAATAAAAGTGAAAGAAAATAAAAATAATCACAATCACTAATTAAATGAGTGATTGTGATTATTTTTATAAGAATTTCCCCCATACGCAAAACCAAAAAGGGCATCCAGTTCGGGCAGCTTACCCGCTGCCCGTCACAGTACTGGGTCAGAATCGGCTGGCGGACGTTCGGACGGGAAAGGTAGCTATTAAACATCTCATCGACGATATTGGAAATATTGGAAAAAATATTTCTGCCGTAGACAAATTTGTGGTCAAAGGCGGTGGAAGAAGTAATGGTAAAATCATAGCCTTTGTTCCGGTACCACTCCGTATACACCCGGTTCAGGGTAAAGGACATAATCGCTAAAATATTTGCACGGAGAGCTGCATCCGGCCAGGTAGCATAGATTTCGCTGGAGGCAACATTTTTGATGTAATCCCGGTAACGGACATAGTAGTCGTTGGCGGAAGAATCACTTGGCGGTCCGTCATGGACAATGACATATTCCGGGATGACAACACGGCTTAAGACAATCTCGCCGCTTTCATTCATTGGCTTGATTTCATCCTCTGGGATTTTCGGCGGAAAATTCCCATAGAGAGTGTTGGCTGTTATAACAATATTTCGTTCCAGTGGATTTCCCGCGGTGGCAGTTTCCATCCGGACATTTTGGATGGAAGTTTTATCCGGCAGAACGGAGATACCGGAAATATTGATGGGACGGTAGCCGGACGCATTTACCTGAATGGTATATTCCGAGTAAGGCTGGAATTCAGAAGGCTCCATACTATATTCTAAGGGGGGAGCCGGCAGTTCAACTGCTGCAGTCTGACCGGAAATGTCAGTTGATAGTTCTTCAATAATTTCAGTAGGATTTCCCGTATAGGAGAGACGGATGGAGGCATCTTTAATGGGGAAAAAGCCACGCTCTGTGGTGACATGAATCTGCAGTTGTCCTCTGTCCGTGGCTTTTTGCATATAAGAAAGGTTTGACATATGGAAACCTCATGATATTTATTCCATAAAGTATATGCCGGAATGGAGAAAAACGTGTTATACTGTTGCAGAATGAATGGAGAGAAAACATGATAAATTATAAAATGATATTGCAATACGATGGCAGCAGATACAGCGGATGGCAGGTGCAGGGAAATACGGAGCAGACCATTCAGGGAAAGCTGCAGTCGGTATTGGAGAAAATGGCAGGAGAAGAAATAGAGATACATGGCTCCGGAAGAACGGATGCAGGCGTGCATGCCATGGGACAGGTGGCAAATTTTAAACTTCAGAGCGCATATGAACCGGAAGAGATAAAGCGGTACTGTAACCAGTATCTGCCGGAGGATATTGTGGTATTAGAGGTATCCGAAGTACCGCTTCGGTTTCACAGCAGATTAAACGCAGTAAAAAAGACTTATTGCTACCGCATTTTCTTAGGGGAGAAGCCGGATGTATTCCGGAGAAAATATGTAACACCGGTGGCAGAAAACCTGAATATTAACAAAATGAAGGCAGCGGCGGAAGTGCTGCTTGGAACCCACGATTTTACTTCTTTTTGCGGCAACCGTCATTTCAAAAAATCGGCAGTACGGACGATTTATGAGATTCGGATAGAAGAGAAAAAGGATGAACTTGACATTTCTTTTACCGGAAATGGATTTTTACAGAACATGGTGCGAATCCTTACCGGAACACTGTTAGAAGTTGGAACGGGAAAGCGGGAAGTTCGTGAGATGAAAGAAATATTAGATGGCAGAAACCGCAGTCTGGCAGGACCAATGGCAGCAGCAAAGGGACTGGTGCTCATAAATGTGGAATATGAATAGATAAGGCAGAGAAAGCTTCATGGAGAAATGGATTGAAATCAGAAAAGGCGGCAATTTCATGGAAATGGCAAAGAAATATGGAATTGACCCACTGATTGCTCGGATTATAAGAAACCGGGATATAATAGACGAAAAAGAAATTACAGAATATTTGTATGGTGGAAAAGAGGCATTACATAATCCTCATTTATTAAAGGATGTGGATAAAGCTGCAGAAATTATTGCAGAGGGCATTGCAGAGAAAAAGGCCATGCGTATCATTGGTGATTATGATATTGATGGTGTCAATGCAACCTATATTTTGTTAGAGGGAATCCGCCGGTGCGGCGGCAATGTGGATGCTGCAATCCCGGACCGGATGAAAGATGGTTATGGAATCAATGAGCATTTAATCGAGCAGGCATTGTCCGATGGAAAAGAACTTTTGATTACCTGTGACAATGGAATTGCTGCAATCAACGAGATTAATTTTGCAAAGGAAAAAGGAATGACCGTTGTGGTAACGGATCATCATGAGATTCCTTATCGTAATACAGAACAGGGAAAGGAATTTCTACGGAGCAATGCGGATGCCATTGTAAATCCCAAGCAGGCGGATTGTCCGTATCCCTGCAAAGGAATCTGCGGAGCAGTAGTGGCATGGAAGCTGGTGCAGGTGCTTTATGAGAGAATGGATATTCCGGTGGTAGAAGCAGATATTTTTATTGAAAATGCAGGCTTTGCAACGGTGGGGGATGTCATGGACTTAACCGGAGAGAACCGTATTTTGGTAAAGCTTGGGTTAAAAGCATTAGAGCATACGAAGAATCCCGGAATGAAAGCGTTGATTGCAAAAAACAAGCTTTCTGACAAGCCGTTGAGTGCATATCATATCGGCTTTGTATTGGGACCATGTATCAATGCCAGCGGCAGACTGGATACGGCAAAACGTTCCCTAGAGCTGCTGCTTGAGCGGGATGAAGTAAAGGCTTCTGCACTGGCAGGCGAATTGGTGGAGCTTAACGAAAGCCGGAAATATATGACACAGCAGGAGACACAGAAGGCATTGGAACAGATTGGAAAGGAAGGCCGGGAAAAAGATAAAGTATTAGTGGTTTACCTGCCGGAATGCCATGAGAGTCTTGCGGGAATCATTGCCGGAAGAATCCGGGAAGCCTATCAGAGACCGGTATTTGTACTGACCAGAGGAGAAGAAGGAGTCAAAGGCTCCGGTCGTTCCATCGAAGCCTATTCCATGTTTGATAAAATGACGGAAGTGGCGGAGCTGTTTACAAAATACGGCGGACATCCTATGGCAGCAGGACTTTCCATGCGGGAAGAAGATATTGATAAATTGCGGGAACAGCTTAACCAAAAGGCAGAACTTTCTGAAGAAGATATGGCAGAGGTGGTAAGGCTGGATGCGGTGCTTCCGATGTCCTATTTTACGGTAGATACCATCCGGCAGTTAAGTGTGCTGGAGCCTTGCGGAAAGTCCAATACCAAACCGGTATTTGCAGACCGTAATATTAAGATTACGAGAGCCGGTATAGTGGGCGTAAACCGGAATGTGTTAAAGCTTCATTTGTTGGATTCAAAGGGGAATCCGGTGGCAGGAGTCTATTTTGGAGAAGTGGAAAAATTTCTTACATTTCTCAGTGAAAAGTTTGGCAGTGAAGAAGTGGATGCAGCTATGCATGGAAAAGAAAACAGCATACAGTTTGCAGCCGTTTATGAGCCGGCAGTGGACACTTACAGTGGAAGAGAAAGTGTGCAGGCAATAATACGGCGTTTTCGGTAGTCCGGCATACACAAGAAGCTTTCAGAGGCGTGTTCTGTAGGTAAAACTTTAGGGACTTAAGAAAAATTTAATAGAGTATTATGTTTTTTGCAGGACGCATCGGTTGTAAAAAGTGCAGAATCATTGTAAAATATAAGGGATTTATAACATACAGGGGGTATATTATATGACGAAAGAGGAAGTATTTTCTTTCCCTTCCGCAGATGGACGAACCACAGTTCATGCAGTACGATGGACTCCGGAAGATGGAAAGTATCGTGCAATTTTACAGATAACACATGGTATGGTGGAATATATTGAGCGCTACCGGGCTTTTGCAGAATTTTTAAATGACAATGGTTTTCTGGTGGTAGGTCATGATCATATCGGACACGGCGAATCCGTTGTATCTAAGGATGAATGGGGATTTTTTGCAGAGCATCCCAGCGATACGGTGGTTGCCGATATGCATACACTCCGGGAGATAACACAGAAAGAGCATCCGGGTGTGCCATATTTTATGTTAGGACACAGCATGGGTTCTTATATGCTTCGGAAATATCTGGCGATACATGGAGAGGGGCTTACCGGTGCTATAATTATGGGAACCGGCTGTATTCCGGACAATACCACAAAGCTTGCCATGTTTATTGCAAAGCTGCAGGCAGCATTTTTCGGCTGGCATCACAGAAGTAAATTATTGCAGAAATTATCTTATGATAAATACTATCATCAGTTTGACCTGACAGGAAAAGATGCTTCCAATAGCTGGCTGACCAAGGATGAAGAAATAGTAAAAACCTATTATGCAGACCCGAAATGCACGTTTGTATTTACGGTAAATGCTTATATGGGACTGTTTGAGGCAGTTCTATTTGACAACCAGCAGGAAAATATTGAAGCAGTTCCAAAGAGTCTTCCGTTATTCTTTGTATCGGGAGCAATGGATCCGGTGGGCGGCTGCGGCAGCGGCGTAAAGAAGGTATATAATAAATTTGATGCAGCTGGCAAAGAGGATATTACCTGGAAATTATATGACAACGACCGTCACGAAATCTTAAATGAGACAGACCGTGATGTTGTATATCATGATATTCTGGCATGGATGAATGTTCACCTTGCCTGAAAAAGGAGGAAAAAATGAAGAAACATATCAAAAAAATAATGGGGATGGGATTGGCATGTATGCTGTTCCTTGGAGTACCATTTCAGGCATCCGCAGCAGAAGTGACAGGAACACTGTCTACAGAGACATCATCGGAAAATGGTACTGCAGCAGGCGGAGAGAACAACGGTTCCGATGCAGCAGCCAATACAGATAATGGAGCAGCAGCCGGTACTCCGGAAAGTGGAGCAGCTGCAGATAATCCGGCAGCGGCAGAAGATAAGGCAGATGACAATGTCGTGATCAAAGAAAGCGATAAACCATATCTGGCACTGGGTGCTGATCTGTCTGAGGAGCAGAAGAATACAGTATTAAGTCTGATGGGCATTGATCCTGCACAGCTTGATAATTATGATGTAGTTACAGTAAACAATTCCGAAGAACACCAGTATCTGGATGCATATATTCCATCTTCACAGATTGGAAGTAAATCCTGGTCTTCTGTAGTAATCGTAAAGAAAGATAAAGGAAATGGAATCAATATTTCCACCAAGAATATTTCATACTGTACAGTTGGTATGTATAAGAATGCTCTGGTAACAGCCGGAATTGAAGATGCGGACATAATTGTTGCAGGACCACAGAATATTTCCGGAACAGCAGCTCTGGTAGGTGTGTTTAAGGCATACCAGGAGATTACCGGAAAAGAACTTCCACAGGAAAATGTAGATACTGCATTAAATGAGCTGGTTTTAACCGGACAGTTAGAGAGCAGCACTGGTGCAGATGCAGAATCCGTAGAAGGACTGGTTGCATACTTAAAACAGCAGATGGCAGAAAACAATCTTACGGATGATGCAAGTATCCGTGATGCCATTGATGAAGCAGCAGATAAATTTGATGTTACACTGACAGAAGAGCAGAAAGAGCAGTTATTAGACCTGTTAAAGAAGATTGGCAATCTGGATCTTGATGTAGACAGCCTTGTAAATCAGGCGAAATCCATTTATGACAAGATTGAAAACCTTGGTGCAGACGGCATCTTTGATAAGATAGGCAGCTTTTTCTCCAACCTGTTTTCCTCTATTGCGGATTTTTTTAAGAATCTGTTCAATTAAATAAGACAGGACAATTTTATAAAAGAGATTTCAGACAACTACCGGGTGAACCGGTAGTTGTTTTTTTGAAAGAACAGGTGCCAAATGGAGAAATCAAATTTTGGATATGGCAAAATTGTACAAAAACATATCTATTTGTGACTTTGGAAGCAAATTAGAAGTTCTTAATGTACCTGCCATGATACAGCAACATTCTGACATGGATGTCAGAATGAGTCCTAAAGAGCCCGGATGGCTCGTTTAGGACGGTTGCGTGATATTTCTATATTTAATCAGGTACATTTAGAACATCTTATTTGCATACAGTGGAACAAATAGATATGCTTTTGACCAATTTGCCAAATAAAATATATGAGAAGCCCATTTCCTTCCTGATCAAACAAAATAGAAAACACATGTTTGCCAAAAAAATCTCCATGTGTTATACTAGCCGCAGGGCTTCTTTTGAAGCAGTTTTTAGAAAGAAAGGAATGGAACAATGGCGAAACAGGAAACATATGATGCAAGCAGTATTTCCGTACTGGAAGGACTGGAAGCTGTCCGGAAGAGACCGGGAATGTATATTGGAAGCGTCTCAAGAAAAGGATTGAACCATTTAATATATGAAATTGTGGATAACTCGGTAGATGAGCATCTTGCTGGTGTATGTGATACCATCCGTGTTACATTAGAGGCAGATGGCTCCTGTACCGTAGAAGATAACGGACGGGGAATTCCGGTGGGAATGCATAAGAAGGGCGTATCGGCAGCCCGTGTGGTATTTTCTACTCTGCATGCCGGCGGAAAATTTGATAATGCAGCATATAAGACCAGCGGTGGTCTTCATGGAGTAGGTTCCTCTGTTGTAAATGCACTTTCTACTTATATGGATGTAGAGATAAGCAGAGATGGTTATGTGCATCATGACCGCTATGAGCGTGGCGTGCCAACGGTAGAGCTGGTAAACGGACTGCTGCCGACAATTGGAAAGACGAAAAAGACCGGAACAAAGATTAATTTCCTGCCGGACCCGGAAATCTTTGAAAAGACAAGATTTAAAGAGGATGAAGTAAAGAGCCGTCTCCATGAGACTGCATATTTAAATCCTGCTTTAACTATTATTTATGAAGATAGACGTGGGGAAGAAGTAGAACATATTGAATATCATGAGCCGGATGGAATCATTGGATTTGTAAAAGAGATGAATCAGAACAATGAATGTCTCCATGATGTCATTTATTATAAAGGAGAATCTGAGGGCATTTCTGTTGAAGTGGCATTCCAGTATACAACAGAATTCCATGAGAATGTGCTGGGCTTCTGCAATAATATTTACAATGCAGAGGGCGGAACCCATCTGACCGGTTTTAAGACAACCTTTACCCAGGTGATTAATTCCTATGCAAGAGAGCTTGGCATTTTAAAGGAAAAGGATGCAAACTTTACCGGAACAGACGTAAGAAATGGAATGACTGCCGTTATTTCCGTGAAACATCCGGACCCAAGATTTGAGGGGCAGACGAAAACCAAGCTTGATAACCAGGATGCGGCAAGAGCCACCGGAAAAGTAACCAATGATGAAATTCAGATGTACTTTGACCGTAACCTGGATACTTTAAAGGCAATTATCGGATGTGCAGAAAAAGCAGCAAAAATCCGTAAGACAGAAGAGAAAGCGAAAACCAATCTTTTAACCAAGCAGAAATTCTCCTTTGATTCCAATGGAAAACTGGCCAACTGCGAAAGCCGTGATGCCTCCAAATGTGAAATCTTTATCGTTGAGGGAGATTCTGCAGGTGGTTCTGCTAAGACTGCAAGAAACCGGATGTTCCAGGCGATTCTTCCGATTCGTGGAAAGATATTAAATGTAGAGAAAGCAAGTATTGATAAAGTATTGGCTAATGCAGAGATAAAAACTATGATTTATGCATTTGGCTGCGGATTTTCCGAAGGATATGGAAATGACTTTGATATCAGCAAGCTTCGTTATGATAAGATAATTATCATGGCAGATGCGGATGTGGATGGAGCACATATTTCAACGCTGCTTCTGACTTTGTTTTACCGGTTTATGCCGGAACTGATTTACGAAGGACATGTCTATATTGCGATGCCGCCTTTGTATAAGGCGATGCCAACTAAGGGAGAAGAGGAATATCTTTATGATGATGCAGCCCTTGCCCGCTATCGTAAGACACACAAAGGCTCCTTTACACTGCAGCGTTACAAAGGTCTTGGAGAGATGGACGCACAGCAGCTTTGGGAGACAACCTTAAATCCGGAAACAAGAATGTTAAAACAGGTAGAAATCGAAGATGCCAGAATGGCATCGGATGTAACAGAGATGCTGATGGGAACGGATGTACCGCCGCGTCGTAAATTCATCTATGATAATGCAAAGGACGCAGAACTTGACATATAAATTTCTATGAATCCGTAAGGAATTGCTGACAGCATATTTTTATGGATGTATGGGAAATGATAGAAGCAGAAAATCAGGAAGGAATTGGATAGATTATGGAAACGAAAGAACAGATTATCCGCACCGAGTATTCGGAAGTAATGCAGAAATCTTATATCGATTATGCCATGAGCGTTATTATCGCAAGAGCATTGCCGGATGTCCGAGATGGTCTGAAGCCGGTACAGCGAAGAACACTTTATGATATGCACGAACTTGGCATCCGTTATGATAAACCTTACCGTAAATGTGCCCGTATCGTGGGAGATACCATGGGTAAATATCATCCGCATGGTGACAGCTCCATTTATGATGCACTGGTGGTAATGGCCCAGGAATTTAAGAAAGGCCTGCCACTGGTAGATGGTCATGGTAACTTTGGTTCCATCGAGGGAGATGGAGCGGCGGCGATGCGATATACCGAGGCGCGTCTGCAGAAGATTACCCAGGAAGCGTACCTGGCAGATTTAGATAAAGATGTAGTAGATTTTGTGCCAAACTTTGACGAGACAGAAAAAGAACCGGAAGTACTTCCGGTAAAGGTGCCGAACCTTTTGGTAAACGGAGCAGAGGGTATTGCCGTTGGTATGGCAACCAGCATTCCACCACATAATTTTGGCGAAGTCATTGATGGTGTCAAAGCATATATGAAGAATCCGGATATTACAACAGAAGAAATGATGAAATACATCAAGGGACCGGATTTCCCGACCGGTGGAATTGTGACCAACCAGGATGAACTGCTTTCCATTTATGAGACTGGAATCGGTAAGATTAAGGTTCGTGGAAAAGTAGAGATTGAAGCAGTAAAAGGCGGAAAAGAGCGCCTGATTATTACGGAAATTCCATACACCATGATTGGAGCCAATATTGGAAAATTCTTAAATGATGTCTACAGTCTGGTTGAGACCAAGAAGACAAATGATATTGTGGATATTTCCAATCAGTCATCCAAGGAGGGAATCCGCATTGTTATCGAACTTCGAAAAGGAGCAGATGCACAGAATCTTTGCAATCTCCTTTATAAGAAGACAAAATTAGAAGATACTTTTGGTGTCAATATGCTGGCAGTAGCAGACGGAAGACCGGAGACTCTGGGACTGGTTCCGATTATCCGCCACCATGTAAAGTTCCAGTATGAGCTTGCTACCAGAAAATATAAGACATTACTGGCAAAAGAACTGGATAAGAAAGAGATTCAGGAAGGCTTAATCCGTGCCTGCGATGTTATTGATTTAATAATTGAAATCTTAAGAGGAAGCCGTAATATCAAGGATGCGAAAAACTGCCTGATGAACGGTGTAACAGAGAATATTAAATTCAAGACAAAAGAATCTGAAAAGAAAGCTTCGAAGTTAAACTTTACAGAACGTCAGGCAACAGCAATTTTAGAGATGCGCCTCTATAAGCTGATTGGTCTGGAAGTGGAAGCACTGATGGATGAGCATAATACCACATTAAAGAATATCGCAGAATACGAAGATATTCTTACCAACCGCAGTACAATGGCGAAGGTAATTATGAAGGAATTAGATGGTCTTAAGAAAAACTATTCCAGAGAACGCCGTACCCGTATCGACAATGTGGAAGCTGCCGTTTATGAAGAAAAGAAGATGGAAGAGATGGAAGTGGTCTTCTTGATGGATCGTTTTGGCTATGCGAAGACCATTGATGTGGCGGCTTATGAGCGTAACAAAGAAGCCGCAGACAGCGAGAACCGTTATGTACTTCATTGTATGAATACCGGAAAAATCTGCATCTTTACCAATACCGGCCAGATGCATCTTCTGAAGGTGGTCGATTTGCCGTTTGGAAAATTCCGTGACAAAGGACAGCCGATTGATAATGTAAGTAATTATGACAGCTCTAAAGAGCAGTTGATTTATATCACGGATCTGGCCGCACTGTGTACACAGAAGCTTTTATTTGGAACTAAGACAGCCATGTTAAAACAGGTGGATGGAAAAGAATTTGACGTAGCAAAACGTACCACAGCAGCCACGAAGCTTGCAGATGATGATGCAGTTATATTCGTAGCACCGGTAGAAGAAAATATGACTATTGTTATGCAGTCGGCAAAGGACATGTTCCTTAGGATTGCAGCAGATACGATTCCTGAGAAGAAGAAGGGAGCAATCGGAGTCTGCGGAATGAAGCTTGCAGCAGGGGATGAACTGACCAACATCTATGCACTGGGTGAGGAAGAACCGCCGGTGGTCATGGTAAAAGATAAAGAAATTGCACTGAACCGGCTTCATATTGGAAACCGTGCAACCAAAGGAGTAAAGAAATAAATTGACATATCAGCAGGCACTTGCATTTGTAGAAGAAACAAAAAAATATGGCAGTATATTAGGACTGGACAGTATCCGGGCACTGATGAAAGAATTGGGCGATGTGCAGGAAGACTTATCTATTATTCACATTGCAGGAACTAACGGAAAAGGTTCCGTTGGAGCAATGCTTCAGGCAGTATTGGAAGAAGCCGGCTTAAAGGTAGGCAGATATAGTTCCCCGGCAGTCTTTTTCTATCGGGAAATCTGGCAGATAAACGGAAAAGCAGTTTCCGAAGAAGCATACGCTGCCTTGATGGAAAAAGTAAAGACAGCCTGTCTTACACTGACAGAAAAAGGACTTCCGCATCCGACCTCCTTTGAGGTAGAGACTGCCGCAGCGTTTTTATATTTTAAAGAAGAAGCCTGTGATGTGGTGTTATTGGAAACCGGCATGGGTGGAAGAGAGGATGCAACCAATCTGATTACCCATCCCATTTGCAGTGTCATTACTTCTATCAGCATGGATCATATGCAGTTCCTGGGAAATACGTTATCAGAGATTGCATCTGCAAAGGCTGGAATCATAAAAGAGAACTGCCCGGTGGTATCTGCCTGGCAGGAAGATACTGTGAGAGAGGTTCTTGTCAAGGAGGCAGAGCGGCTTAAAGCACAGCTGTACCAGCCGAAGAAGGATGCCATAAGAAATCTTTTGTATGATATGAATGGAATGCAGTTTGATTATGTAAGAGAAGATAATTCACAGTGGAAGATAAGACTCCCGTTGACCGGTGCCTATCAGGCAGCCAATGCAGCCTGTGCGCTTAAAGTAATAGAAGTATTGAAAGAGAAAACATTTCCGCAGTTTACCTTATCTGTGATACAAAATGGCTTTCAGAAAGTCTGCTGGAATGGGCGCTTTGAACGTGTTTTAGAGGAACCATTATGCATTCTGGATGGTGCCCATAATGAGGGCGCAGCACTGCAACTTGCAAAAACGCTGGAAAACTGTTTTACAAATCGTAAGATAACCTATATAATAGGGGTGCTTGCTGATAAGGCACATGAGAAGATTTTAAAGATAATGCGTCCTTATTCGGAAACTGTATATGCGGTAACGCCGCATAATGGCAGGGCACTTCCGGCAGAGAAGCTGGCGGAGGAAGCGAAGGCAGCAGGCTATCAAACAGTAATAACAGAACCTTTGATTGAAGATGCGGTAAGACATGCAATTGCTGATAGCTCGGGAGAAGATGTGGTGCTGATATTTGGCTCCCTGTCATATCTTGCAGAGGCAAAGCAGGCTGTCATACAGTATCGGGAAGGACAGAAGAATGATAGATAAAGAGAAAGTGGAAGCAGGTGTACGGCTGATATTAGAAGGCATTGGCGAAGATGTGAACCGGGAGGGCTTACTTGAGACTCCGGATCGTATTGCACGGATGTATGAAGAAATCTTTGGCGGAATGGACATGGATGCCGCAGAGCCTTTAAAGAAAAGATTTCATGCCAGCAATAATGAGATGGTAGTAGAAAAGGATATTATTTTTTATTCTACCTGTGAGCATCATATGCTTCCATTTTATGGAAAAGCCCACGTTGCTTATATTCCAAATGGAGAAGTAGTCGGCATCAGCAAGCTGGCAAGAACCGTGGAAATCTATGCAAGACGGCTTCAGATTCAGGAGCAGCTTACGGCACAGGTGGCAGATGCACTGATGGAGCAGTTAAAGCCGAAGGGTGTCATGGTCATGATGGAAGCAGAGCATATGTGTATGACGATGCGTGGTATTAAGAAGCCGGGCAGCAGGACGGTTACTTATGTGACCCGTGGTATCTTTAATGAGGATGAGCGTCTGGTAAATAAATTTTTCCAGATGGTGCGTTAGATATGGTGATGAAATGGAATATGTAGTAAGACTTTTGCATCAGGAGCAATACCGGGAAAACGTAAAGAAAATTGCCCGTCTGGAAGCGGACAGAATCTATTGCAGACATAATATGGAACATTTTATGGATGTGGCACGGCTGGCACAGATTCGCAATTTAAAGGAGCAGCTTGGTTTGGATGAAGAGATGATATATCTTTATGCCCTGCTTCATGATATCGGTCGTATGAAAGAATATGAACAGGGAATCTCTCATGCAGCGGCATCTGCCGAATTTGCAGGAGAGATTTTTGCGACTATAGGCTATCCGAAGAAAAAAGGAGCTATCATCTGCCAGGCAATTCTGGCTCACCGCAGGGAGACCTGCAGTGAGCTGCACGGGGAGAAATTATGGCAGACAGCATTTACACAGCTTATGAAATGGGCGGATAAGGCATCCCGTATGTGCTTTGCCTGTGAAGCAGCAGACAGCTGCAAGTGGAGTGAAGAAGAGAAAAATAAACCGGAGACCTGGTTTTAAGCTGCCAGGCATCCGCAAGAAGCTGTTGGTAGCAGGTTCTACAGACAGCATAAAAGGAGAAGAAAAATGAGAATAGGCAATCGGACATTTGACACAGCAAATCATACTTATGTAATGGGAATCTTAAATGTAACACCGGATTCTTTTTCGGATGGGGGAAGTTATAACCAGTTAGACCTTGCATTAAAGCATGTAGAAGAAATGATGGCACAGGGGGCAGATATCATCGATGTGGGTGGAGAATCCACAAGACCGGGTTATACAAAGATTTCTGATGAAGAAGAAATTGAGCGTACTGTTCCGGTGGTAGAAGCAATTGTAAGCCGTTTTGATGTGCCGGTTTCCGTAGATACCTATAAAAGTAAGGTGGCAGAGGCTAACCTTGCGGCAGGAGCACATCTTTTAAATGACATCTGGGGATTGAAAGCAGATGATAAAATGGCTGGCGTGATTGCAAAATATGATGCCGCATGCTGTCTGATGCACAACCGCAAGGAAGCAGATTATAAGAACTTTATGGAAGATATGAAAAATGATTTACGGGAAACATTACGTCTTGCAAAGGAAGCGGGGATTCGTGAAGATGGCATCATGACAGACCCGGGTGTAGGATTTGGCAAGACTTATGAGAATAATTTAGAAGCCATCCGATGCGTGGGAGAACTGAATGAACTGGGCTATCCGGTGCTGCTTGGCACATCCCGGAAGTCAGTAATCGGTCTGACGCTGGATGTTCCGGCAAAGGAACGTGATATAGCCACAGCAGTAACCAGTGCTTATGCCGTATGGGCACATTGCGGATTTGTCCGCGTACACAATGTGCGTGCCAATGCAGAGGCAATTAAGATGGCAGAAGCAATCAGAGATGGAGGATTACATGGATAAGATTATCATAGAAAATCTTGAGCTATTTGCAAATCATGGAGTGTTCCCGGAGGAGACAAAGCTTGGACAGAAGTTTCTAATCAATATGGAACTTTATTTACCAACCAGAAAAGCAGGATATTCGGATGATTTGACAGAATCGGTAAATTATGGAGAAGTCAGCCATTTTGTAACAGAATTTCTGACGACACATACCTATAAGCTGATTGAAGCTGCAGCAGAGCAGACAGCGCGGGCAGTGTTATTGCATTTTCCGTTGATTCAGAAATTAAAATTTTCCATACATAAACCATGGGCACCGGTGGGACTGCCTTTATCAGATGTGGCAGTGGAAATAGAACGGGGCTGGCATAAGGTATATCTTGCCTTTGGTTCCAATATGGGCGACCGGAGAAAATATATTGAAGATGCCATTGAAGAACTGCGGAACTTAGAAGACTGCAAGGTAGGAAAGGTATCTGATATCCTCGAGACAGAACCTTATGGCGGCGTGGCAGAAGGCGCATTTTTTAATGGATGTCTGGAACTTCGAACCCTGTATACACCGGAAGAATTATTGGAGAAGCTTCATGCCATAGAAGCTCATGGCAACCGGGAGCGTAAGATGCGCTGGGGTTCAAGAACGATAGATCTTGATATTTTATTTTATGATGATGAAGTGATATCTACCCCGGAACTTACGATTCCGCATATTGATATGGCAAACCGCCTGTTTGTGTTAGAACCGCTGTGTGAAATCGCACCGTATCTCTGGCATCCAGTGTTAAAAAAGACGGTGCTTCAGATGAAACAGGAACTAAAGGGCAGAAAAAACATTGTTTTATTTGATTTGGATGGAACCATTACCAACTCCAAGGAAGGAATTACAAAGTGCGCCCAGTATGCCCTAAAGGCATATGGTATTGACGAACCGGATGCAGATAAGCTTGAATTCTTTATCGGACCGCCGCTTAAAAATACTTTTATGGAACATTATGGCATGGATGAAGAGACTGCAATCGCGGCAGTAGCCAAGTACCGGGAACGCTATCATCCAATCGGTATCTTTGAATGCAGCCTTTTTGATGGCGTTGAGGATGCTTTGAAATCTCTTAAGCGAAAAGGCTATCGTATCGGACTGGCATCCAGTAAGCCGGAAGAATCCTGCCGGCGCATTTTGGAGCATTTCCATATCCTGTCCTATTTTGATGAAGTGGTGGGAGCCACAATGGATGGCAGAATAGACAGCAAATATGAGGTGCTGCAGGAAACGATAAAGCGGATGCATATTTATGATACTACCGAGGCAGTATTGATTGGAGATACCAGATTTGATGTATCAGGAGCCAAAGAAGCACATATGGACTGCATCGGTATCACTTATGGATTCGGAACGAAAGAAGAGTTGCAGGAGGCTGGTGCAAACGCAATCTGTGACAGTATTGAGGAGGCGGCAGAATATATTGAAAGATTATAAGCTACTTCGCATCTGGGAAGTGATTTATCCCATTGGTATTTATTTTGTAGTGACCAACGTTGTGATGTTTGTGTTAAATCTCATCCATGCAATGACCAATGAAAATTATATGATTTATCAGATTATTGCAACGGTGATTGCATTTCCCTTTATCTATGCATTCTATCGGAAAGAGGATGGCGGGAAAATGGCAAATCTGCCACGAACCATTTTATTTGCAGCAGCCGCAGGCTTATTTGGCGTAGTGTTAAATAATCTTATCGGATATACCGGCTTAAAAGAAACATCGCAGAGCTATCAGGAAGTAAGTGCTGCATTTTACGGCAGCAGCCTGGCATTGGAAATACTTGGAACCTGTATCATAATTCCGTTCTTAGAGGAACTTCTTTACCGCGGCATTGTATACCAGCGGTTGAAAACATTCTTGGGAGTGAAGGCGGCAATTGTATTATCGGCAGTAATATTTGGAGCCATGCATTTTAATCTGGTGCAGTTCCTTTATGCCACAGCGGTAGGACTCTTGCTGGCAGTCATCATGGAACAGGAAGGGCTTGGCGCAGCCATGGCAGCCCATATGGCAACGAATCTGGTATCGGTACTTCGAAGCGAGACAAAGCTGTTTCATTTCATGGATGCATCCATGACGGGAAGCGTCATATGCACCGTGGTGGAGAGCGTGCTGATTGTGGTGTTGCTTGTGTTCGCTTTTCGAGGTGAACGCAAGAAGTAAGTTCTGGTTAATTGGATAATTGTAAAAATAAAAGGAATCTAATTTTGATAAAATTCCCCTTTGGTAGATAAGGTAAATGTTCTTAGTCTGCTTAAGGGGAATTTTTTTGAAAAAATGGAGAAAAACTGGAAATATGAGAAGCTAAAAAGGTAGAAGATATTTGTTGATGGATATGATAACAATCCTGGATTGCTTGTTGACGACTGTACCCTAATAGGGTATAGTCTAGATAGAAAAAATAATAGGACTGGAAGGTACACTATATTATGAAAGAAGATACAATACTGGTGGAGATAACAAAGATGAGAAAGGAAACAGGATTAAGTCAGAGCCGGTTTGCCGCATACTTTGGAATACCAACAAGAACGTATCAAAAATGGGAACAGAAAGAAAATACGCCAGCTCCATATATTCCGGAAATGATGAGTTATATACTTCATCTTGAGAAAAGAGTAAAGGAGTTGGAGGAGAGACTTTCTAAGTATGAAGAACCGGGGAAAGATGTTGCAGAGGTCCAATAGAATAGAAAAATTTGTGGATGATGTAAAAAGTATTACAAGATTGGATGATTTTGGAAAGTATTTAACTTTTTTATTGGAATTAAATATTTATACATTAAATGTGAACCGAAATTTTTTCGATATTTCGTTAATTCGGAAAGAGGATGGATGTTATTTATATTGCCCGATATTTAATAACGAAACAGCATATCTTTTGGATACGCAAAACAAATATCCATTAGAAAAGAATATTAATATACTTATAGCCGAGGTACGTAATAAAATCTATTCAAGAATATGTGAAATAGATGAACATCAGAAAATAATGCAACCAGAGTTTTGCTGGGATGATGTCAGAACAGAATGTTTTTAATGGCAAGGTATAAAAAGCATATATGTGAGTGCGACTAATTTTAGTTGCATCTGCTGCGAGTAGGGAGTATAATATAAAAGGAGAAGAAATTTATGAGCAGAAAGGATAAATTATTAGAGAAACTTTTGCAGAAGCCAAAAGATTTTACCTTTGATGAAATGGTATCATTACTTTCCTATTTGGGATATGAATTAAAACAGGGAGGCACTGGTTCAGGGGTAAAATTTATAAAGGATGGTTCTAATGAAGTGATAAATTTTCATAGACCTCATCCTAATGGGACATTAAAACGCTATATTTTAGACCAGGTGATTGAAAAACTAAGAAAGGATGGCGTATTATGAGTGACTTACTATCATACAAAAATTATAATGGTACAGTAGAGTTTTCGAAAGAAGATAATTGTTTATTTGGTAAAGTAATCGGTATTAAATCGCTGATTTCCTATGAAGGGGCATCCGTAAAGGAATTAGAGCAGGATTTCCATAATGCAGTGGATGAATATCTTGAGGATTGTAAGGAGAGAAATATTGAGCCAGAGCAACCTTATAAGGGGACTTTTAATGTAAGAATTAGTCCGGAATTGCATAGAACTATTGCAATCTATGCTATGGAGCATGGAAAAAGTTTAAATGCTGCGGTGGAAGAGGCAATCGATAATATGGTTAAGCTGTAGTGTTTGTTATATTATAATTGACAAAAAAAGAAAAGATGATGGGAGGAATTATTATGAAGAAAAGATTAGCGATGATTGTAACAATGTTGATAATAACAGTAAGTATGGCAACCTGTGGCGGGAAAAAAGATACTACCGCTGATAAGGAAACTGTTATAAATACAGAAGCTACCGAAGAGGTGGCGGAAACAGAAGAGCCGGCAACGGAAGAATTGGAAGCAGCTACAGAGACAGAAGAGCCGGAAACAGAGGTAGTTGCAGAGCAGGAGACCACTGGAAAACTGGAGAGTAATACTTCCAGTGCAGAGAATACTGCAGCACAGCCATCTGACAATAATACAAGCAAATCAAATAAGAGCAACAGCAATTCCGGTAATAAGGCAAGTGCAGGTAGTACTGTATCAGCCGGAACAACTACCAGTAATTCCAGTGGAACAACTGGAAGCAGTAATAACACCAATACTTCTGGCAATAGTGCAGCTCCGGCGCATGTCCATACATGGGTGCTGCATGAGGGCAGCGGTCATTATGAGACACAGGTTGTTAAAGAAGCCTGGGACGAGCCGATATATGAGATGCAGTGTAGAAGCATTTGTAGTGATTGTGGAGCTGATATAACAGGAGACCCATGGGGACATATTGATACATATCATACAGACCCAGATTGTAAGGGCGGCTACTATGCTGATTATGTAAAAGTTCAAACAGGAACCGTTCATCATGATGCAGAAACAAAGCAGGTATGGGTACAGGATGTGGCACCTTATGCACAGTGCAGTGAATGTGGAGAAATCGGACCGGTAGGTTCCGGCATATCCATTAATTAATGAGATAAATTTTGTATAAAGATGGTAAGAGAAGGATTCAAGGTGATTTTACTTTGAGTCCTCTTTTTATAGATACTTGTACCGGAATCCGGTATGTATAGCTTAGTGGAAGGGAGGATAGAAAACAAAATACAAGGGTAACTGAGAACTGATAATGCTATCGGTTCTTTTTTTGTGCGTGTAATGAGGAAAAGTCTGTACTTGTACAGGACTTTGACGAATACCGTAACATCTTGTGAAAAGTATTTTCACAAGGATATGCTTTCTTTTAACAGATGGAAGGAGGAAAACAGAAAGTATGAAGAGATTTAAAGTAAAAACAGAAGTTAAAACTTATGCCTCTGGAAACTATGATTTTAATGTAGATTTAACCGTAGGAAAGACGATTAACTACAATGGTTATCAGACACACCAGTATAGTCTTTCGGATGGAACCGTAGTTTATTGCCTGGAACCAAGTAAAGCAAATCCAAGTAATGGACAGTATACAGCTTCCGTATCCAATGATGCATTACTTTCAGCAGTAGCCTACTATGGATATGGTGGACCGGGATATGAAAGCGATAAGGGTATTAAAAACATGGTAAATCTTATGGATATTGATGCTTATCTGCCTTTTCATCGAAATACAGATATATGATAAGGACCGTTAGGGGCACTTGGAATTTCGTTTGATATTCTGGCAACGCTGGCACAGGGATGTGCCGGCGAGGTGCATATGAACATGGATGTGAATTTGCACCGGTTGCCGGATAGGCAAAAAAGTATATCGAAATTCCCAGTGCCCCTTACAGTCCTTATGTAATATCCGTATTCGATGAAAAGACAGATACACTCAAAACCTTTCTAAGAAATTCCAGAATAACAGAGAAACAATTCAGACACAATTTAAAATAACAGGCAAATTCAAAAGGCTTATGAAAAAATATTTTCAACAAAAAACACGTTGAATTGTTTTGATAAGCCTTTTTTATATGCAAAAAAATGATAAATATAAATACAATAAAAGAATATAAAATGAATTGTCTAATAATCAGACAATAGTAAGAAAAAAACTATTGCAAAGTATATTACGCCGGGTGTAAACTTAGTTCAGAAAATAAAAGCACTTTAAAGCAGCAGAGTGCAGGTAACAAAGTAAGACAGAAAATAAAGAGAAAGCAGAAAGGGAACGATTATGACAGAACAGTGGAATGAAAGTACAGCAGTAGCACAGGGTATGTATAATCCAAATTTTGAACATGATAACTGCGGTATCGGAGCTGTGGTAAACATCAAAGGTATCAAATCCCATGCGACGGTAGAAAATGCTTTAAAAATCGTAGAGAACTTAAAGCACAGAGCTGGTAAGGATGCAGAAGGAAAAACCGGTGACGGTGTTGGTATTCTGCTTCAGGTATCACACAAATTTTTCTCCAAAGTAGCAAAGGAATCAGGAATTGAACTTGGTGAAGAAAGAGATTACGGTGTCGGAATGTTTTTCTTCCCACAGGATGAGCTGAAACGGAATCAGGCAAAGAAAATGTTTGAGGTTATCGTGGAAAAGGAAGGAATGAAATTCTTAGGATGGAGAAAAGTTCCGACTGACCCGGATAAACTGGGACAGAAAGCAGTAGACTGTATGCCATATATCATGCAGGGATTTGTAAGACGTCCAGCTGAAGTAGCCAGGGGACTTGATTTTGACCGCCGGCTGTATGTGGCAAGACGGGTATTCGAGCAGTCCAATGATGACACTTATGTAGTATCCCTTTCCAGCCGAACCATCGTATATAAGGGAATGTTTTTAGTAGACCAGCTGCGTCAGTTCTTTGCAGACCTTCAGGATAAAGATTATGAATCTGCAATTGCAACCGTACACTCCAGATTCTCAACCAACACCAATCCAAGCTGGGAGAGAGCACATCCGAACCGTTTCATCGTACATAACGGAGAGATTAATACCATCAAAGGTAATGCAGATAAGATGCTTGCCCGTGAAGAGACCATGGAGTCCGAAGAACTGAAAGGGGAACTGCAGAAAGTCCTTCCGGTTATTAATTCCGAAGGTTCTGACTCAGCAATGTTAGATAATACCTTAGAGTTCTTAGTGATGAGTGGAATGGATTTACCACTGGCAGTTATGATTATGATTCCGGAGCCATGGGCAAATAACAATACTATGTCCCAGAAGAAGAAAGACTTCTATCAGTACTATGCAACCATGATGGAGCCTTGGGATGGACCGGCATCCATACTTTTCTCAGATGGAGATGTCATGGGAGCCGTTCTTGACCGTAACGGATTAAGACCTTCCAGATATTATATTACCGATGATGACCAGCTGATTCTTTCTTCCGAGGTCGGAGTACTTGATATTGATCCGACCAAGATTGTTGTAAAAGAAAGACTTCGCCCAGGTAAAATGCTCTTAGTAGATACCATCCAGGGAAGAGTCATTGATGATGATGAATTAAAAGAGTATTATGCAAGCAAACAGCCTTATGGTGAGTGGCTTGACCGTAACCTGATTAAACTGGAGGATTTAAAGATTCCAAATCAGCGTGTTCCGGAATATACCAAAGAAGAGCGTCAGAGAATGCAGAAAGCATTCGGTTATACTTACGAATCACTGCGTGAAGCAATCCTTCCGATGGCATTAAACGGAGGAGAAGGAACTTCTGCAATGGGTATTGATACTCCGCTGGCAGCACTGGCAGGAGACCATCAGCCGCTGTTTAATTATTTCAAACAGTTATTTGCACAGGTAACAAACCCGCCAATTGATTCCATTCGTGAGAAAGTGGTTACATCCACTACCGTATATATCGGAGAAGATGGTAACCTGCTGGAAGAAAAGGCGATTAACTGTCAGGTATTAAAGGTAGATAACCCGATTCTTACCAACACAGATTTGATGAAAATTAAAAATATGAAAGTAGAAGGATTCAAGGTTGTGGTTCTTCCTACTACCTATTATAAGAATACAAGCCTGGAAAAAGCACTGGATCATCTGTTTGTAGAAGCAGACCGTGCATACCGTGACGGCGCAAATATCCTGATTCTTTCCGACCGTGGCATTGATGAGAACCATGTGGCAATCCCATCCCTTCTGGCAGTATCCGGTTTGCAGCAGCATCTGGTAAAGACCAAGAAGAGAACTGCAGTTGCCATGATTCTGGAATCCGGTGAACCAAGAGAAGTACATCATTTTGCAACATTGCTTGGTTATGGTGCCTGTGCAATCAATCCATATCTGGCACAGGATACCGTAAAGCAGTTAGTAGACGAGCATATGTTAGACAAGGATTACTATGCAGCAATCCATGATTACAATCAGGCAATTATCAGTGGTATCGTAAAAATTGCTTCCAAAATGGGTATTTCAACCATTCAGTCTTATCAGGGTTCTAAGATTTTTGAGGCAATTGGTATTGACTCTGCAGTAATTGATAAATATTTCACAAATACCGTAAGCCGTATCGGTGGAATTACACTGGAAGACATTGCAAAAGACGTAGATACTCTGCATTCTGCAGCATATGACCCATTGGGATTAGAGACAGACCTTACCTTAGACAGCAAGGGGCGTCACAAGATGAGAAGCGGAGCGGATGTTCACCTTTATAATCCGGCAACCATCCACCTTTTACAGGAATCAACCAAACGTGGAGATTATAACCTTTTCAAACAGTACACAGACCTTGTAAACAGCGAAGAGCGTGATGCAAATATTCGTGGACTGATGGATTTCAATTTCCCGAAAAAAGGTGTTCCGATTGAAGAAGTAGAAAGCGTAGATTCTATTGTAACAAGATTTAAAACAGGTGCGATGTCCTATGGTTCTATTTCCAAGGAAGCCCATGAAACACTGGCAATTGCCATGAACCATTTACATGGTAAATCCAATACCGGTGAGGGTGGAGAAGATCCGGACCGTATCGCAAGTAAACATACAAGCTTAGACAGATGTTCTGCAATCAAGCAGGTAGCGTCCGGCCGTTTTGGTGTAACCAGCCGTTACTTAGTCAGTGCAGAAGAGATTCAGATTAAGATGGCACAGGGTGCAAAACCTGGTGAAGGTGGACACCTTCCTGGCAAGAAAGTTTATCCTTGGATTGCAAAGACAAGACTTTCCACGCCTGGTGTATCCTTAATTTCACCGCCACCTCATCATGATATCTACTCTATCGAGGATTTGGAGCAGTTGATTTACGATTTGAAGAATGCCAACCGTGATGCAAGAATTTCCGTAAAACTGGTATCAGAAGCAGGCGTTGGTACAGTCGCAGCCGGTGTTGCCAAGGCAGGAGCACAGGTAGTATTGATTTCCGGATATGACGGTGGTACCGGTGCAGCACCAAGCAGTTCTATCCATAATGCAGGACTTCCTTGGGAGCTTGGACTTGCAGAGACACACCAGACTCTGATTATGAACGGACTTCGTAATAAGGTAAGAATCGAGACAGATGGTAAGCTGATGAGCGGCCGTGATGTAGCAATTGCTGCATTGCTTGGAGCAGAAGAGTACGGATTTGCAACTGCACCGCTGGTAACCATGGGATGCGTGATGATGCGTGTATGTAATCTGGATACCTGCCCTGCCGGAATCGCAACACAGAATCCGGAGCTTCGGAAACGTTTCGCGGGAAAACCGGAATATGTAGAAAACTTCATGCGGTTTATTGCAGAAGAATTAAGAGAAATCATGGCGAAGTTAGGCTGCCGTACCATTGATGAAATGGTAGGAAGAAGTGACCTTCTCCGGGTAAGAGAGGATTTGACAGACCGGGAAAAAGAAATCGACCTTTCTAAGATTTTGAATAACCCGTTTGCAGGACCAAAGGAGAAAGTTACATTTGATCCAAAACATGTATACGATTTCGAACTGGAGAAGACCAAGGACGAAACTGTACTGTTAAAACAGCTTTCTTCTGCACTGGATAAGAAACAGAAGAGAAGCATTGATGTAGAAGTAAGCAATACAGACCGTTCCTTTGGTACCATCTTTGGTTCCGAGATTACAAAGAAATATGACGATACTTTAGAGGAAGATACCTTTATCGTAAAATGTACCGGTGCCGGCGGACAGAGCTTTGGCGCATTCATTCCAAAGGGACTTACCTTAGAACTGGTAGGAGATTCCAACGATTACTTCGGAAAAGGACTTTCCGGTGGAAAACTGGTTGTCTACGCTCCGGCAGGTGTGAAATATAAGAAGGATGAAAATATCATCATCGGTAACGTAGCACTTTACGGTGCAACCAGTGGTAAAGCATTTATCAGTGGTGTGGCAGGAGAACGTTTCTGTGTACGAAATTCCGGAGCTTCTGCAGTAGTAGAAGGTGTCGGTGACCATGGATGTGAATACATGACCGGTGGCCGTGTGGTTATCCTTGGTAAGACTGGTAAAAACTTTGCAGCCGGAATGAGCGGTGGTATCGCTTATGTATTAGATGAGGACAACGACCTTTATACCAGAATCAATAAGGAAATGGTATTCTCAGAAGAAGTCGGAAACAAATATGATGTTATGGAATTAAAAGATATGATTAAAGAACACGTAGCTTTGACCAATTCTGAAAAGGGAAAAGAAATCTTAGATAACTTCAGTGAGTATCTGCCGAAGTTCAAGAAAGTAATTCCATACGATTATAACCGTATGTTAATGGCAATTGTTCAGATGGAAGAAAAAGGATTGTCTTCCGAACAGGCACAGATTGAAGCATTTTATGCGAATACAAGAAATTAAGGAGGGGACGCAAAATGGGAAAACCAACAGGATTTATGGAATATGACAGAGAGAATGCAGCAGCGGTTGCACCAAAGGAGCGTATCAAGAACTTTAACGAGTTCCATACCCCTCTCTCAAAAGAGAAACAAAGAGTACAGGCAGCACGTTGTATGAACTGCGGCGTTCCGTTCTGCCAGGCTGGTATGAATATCATGGGAATGACCAGCGGATGTCCGCTGCATAACCTGGTACCGGAGTGGAATGACCTTTTGTACACCAACAACTGGGAGCAGGCATATAACCGTCTGACCAAGACCAACAACTTCCCGGAATTTACCTCAAGAGTATGTCCGGCACTTTGTGAAGCTGCCTGTACCTGTGGACACTGGGAAGACCCGGTAACCTGTAAGGCAAATGAGCATGGCATCATTGAAAATGCTTATGAAAAAGGATATGCTGCAGCAAAACCTCCAAGAGTACGTACCGGAAAGAAGGTAGCAATCATTGGTTCCGGTCCTGCCGGACTTGCGGCAGCAGATCAGTTGAATAAAAGGGGACATTCCGTTACCGTATATGAAAGAGATGACCGTGTCGGTGGACTTTTGATGTATGGAATCCCGAATATGAAGCTGGAAAAATGGGTTATTGACCGTAAGATTAATATAATGAAAGAAGAGGGTGTCGAGTTTATTACCAATGCCAATGTTGGAAAAGACATCAAACCGGCAAAACTCTTAAAAGAATATGACCGTGTCATCTTAGCCTGTGGAGCAAAGAATCCAAGAGATATCAAAGCTCCGGGCAGAGATGCAGAAGGCATTTACTTTGCAGTAGATTTCTTAAAGGCAACCACCAAGAGCCTTTTGGATTCCGAACTTAAGGATAACAAATATATTTCTGCCAAGGGCAAGAAAGTAGTTATCATCGGTGGTGGAGATACCGGAAATGACTGCGTCGGAACTTCTATCCGTCACGGAGCAGCCAGTGTCATCCAGCTTGAAATGATGCCAAAGGCACCGGATGAACGTGCAGAGAACAACCCATGGCCGGAGTGGCCGAGAGTCTGCAAGACAGACTACGGTCAGGAAGAAGCAATTGCCATGTTCGGTTCCGACCCTCGTATTTACCAGACAACCGTAAAAGAGTTCTTAAAAGACAAGAACGGTAAGCTCTGCGGATTAAAAACCGTAAAATTAGAGGGCAAAAAGGATGAAAAGACCGGACGGATGCAGATGGTGGAAGTACCTGGCTCTGAAAGCAAGTTAGACTGTGATCTGGTTCTGATTGCAGCAGGCTTCCTTGGAACAGAAGATTACATTGCCAAAGCGTTCGGCGTAGACTTAAATGCCAGAACCAATGTGGCAACAGAAGCCGGTCATTACAAGACCAACGTGGAAAATGTCTTTACAGCAGGAGATATGCATCGTGGACAGTCCCTGGTTGTATGGGCAATCCGTGAAGGAAGAGAAGCAGCCCGTGAAGTAGACGAAAGTCTGATGGGATATTCTTATCTTTCCGTACAGTAATGAAAATTACAATATAATGATAGAAGAAAGTCGTCTGACTATGGTGACGCCGGAAGGTGAGCTGTGGCAGGCGGCTTTTTTGAATTTACGTTAGCAGCGAGAGAAAATCACAAAGAGTGTTTCCCGTAGTTGACATATCTTGTATCCGGGGCATAAAATAATCCTTGTGACAAAAAGAGCGAGAAGAAAACAGCGAAAGGACATAAAGAGAATGAGCAGGAAAGCAGTATTTTTTGATATTGATGGAACATTGTGGGACGAGCATTTTGTGATACCGGAGAGCACAAAGGAAGCAATCCGGAAGCTGCGGGATAATGGACATCTGGCATTTCTCTGCAGCGGAAGAACCAGAGCATTTATTCAGGATGAAAGACTGCTGGCACTGGGTTTCGACGGAATTGTGGCAGGTTGCGGTACCTGGATAGAGATGGATGGAAAAACACTTTTTTATAAAAAATTAGAACAGGAATTGATAGAGGATACCATACATATATTAAAAGAGTATGGAATTCCTACGGTATATGAGGGAAGCCGGAATTTGTATATGGATCTGGAAGAATTTGAAGAAGACCCTTATGGCTTGAGACTAAAAGAGACATTGGGAGAGGATCTGCTACCGGTAACGGGAAATGAAGCAATTATGGAAATCAGTAAGTTTTCCTGCTCCACACCGGATGATGCTTATCTTAAGGTACTTTCCCATCTGGAAGAGAATTTCACACCGCTGGTGCATGATGCGGCATGCGCAGAGTTTATTCCAAAAGGATTTTCCAAAGCGTCCGGCATCGAAAAAACCTGTGAGCTTCTTGGTATTGAGAAAGAAGATACCTATGCATTTGGAGACAGTATCAATGATGTGGAAATGTTAAAGCATGTGCAGCATGGAATTGCCATGGGAAATGGTACCAAAGCAGCAAAAGAAGCAGCGGATTATATTACAGCACCGTTGCACGAAGACGGCATTTATAAGGGATTGGAGCATTTTGGACTGATTTCATAAACAAATCTAAAAAAAGTATTAAATCGTTACAAATTGCAGAAAGTGAGAAAACGAGAGAAAAAACGAGGTATTAAGAGTAAATACCAGAAAACAAGAGAAAAATAAAAAATGGTCAGGCTTGCGAAAAAGAGACGCAGAAACTATTATATGACTATCGGTTAGCACTCGGTTTGAATGAGTGCTAATAAAAAAGAAAGAAAACAAAGAGACCGAATCAAGGAGGCAATGAATCATGAAATTAGTACCATTATCAGACAGAGTTGTATTAAAACAGTTAAAAGCAGAGGAAAAAACCAAATCCGGAATTATCTTAGCAAGTGCTGCACAGGAGAAACCACAGGAAGCAGAAGTAATCGCAGTTGGTCCTGGCGGAGTGGTAGATGGCAAAGAAGTTACCATGCAGGTAAAAGAAGGACAGAAGGTTATTTATTCTAAATATGCCGGAACAGAAGTAAAACTGGATGGCGAAGAATATATCATCGTAAAGCAGAATGATATTCTTGCAGTAGTAGAATAATCGAATTGATAATTGGTAAATAAAACAAATTATAAAATAGGAAAATAGAAGAAAGAGGTAAGAAATTATGGCAAAGGAAATCAAATACGGAACAGAAGCCAGAACAGCATTAGAGGCTGGAGTTGATAAACTGGCAAATACAGTCAGAGTAACAATCGGACCAAAAGGAAGAAACGTTGTACTGGATAAATCATATGGAGCTCCATTAATCACAAACGATGGTGTTACCATTGCAAAAGAAATCGAATTGGAAGATGCATTCGAAAATATGGGTGCACAGCTTGTAAAAGAAGTAGCAACCAAGACCAATGACGTTGCCGGTGATGGTACTACAACAGCAACTGTTCTTGCACAGGCAATGATTCAGGAAGGAATGAAGAACTTAGAGGCTGGTGCAAACCCGATCGTTTTAAGACGTGGTATGAAGAAAGCAACTGAAAAAGCAGTTGAAACAATTGCAGCAATGTCTTCTAAAGTAACCGGAAAAGACCAGATTGCAAAAGTTGCATCTATTTCTGCCGGCGATGAGAGCGTTGGTAACATGGTAGCAGATGCAATGGAAAAAGTTTCTAACGATGGCGTTATTACCATTGAAGAGAGCAAGACCATGCAGACAGAGCTTGACCTGGTAGAAGGTATGCAGTTTGACCGTGGATACATTTCCGCATATATGTGCACAGATATGGATAAGATGGAAGCAGTTTTAGATGAGCCGTATATCTTGATTACAGATAAGAAAATCAGCAACATTCAGGAAATCCTTCCACTGTTAGAGCAGATTGTACAGTCCGGTTCCAGACTTCTTATCATTGCTGAGGATATCGAGGGTGAAGCTTTAACCACATTGATTGTAAATAAACTGCGTGGAACATTTAATGTAGTAGCAGTAAAAGCTCCAGGATATGGTGACAGAAGAAAAGAAATGTTAAAAGATATCGCTATTCTTACCGGTGGTCAGGTAATTTCAGAAGAAGTTGGTCTGGAATTAAAAGATGCTACTATGGCACAGCTTGGTCGTGCAAAATCTGTTAAGGTTAAGAAAGAGAACACCGTTATCGTTGATGGCGAAGGAAATAAAGAAGAAATCCAGGCAAGAATCGGTCAGATTCGTGCACAGCTTGAAGAGACAACATCTGAATTTGATAAAGAAAAATTACAGGAAAGACTTGCAAAACTGGCAGGCGGCGTAGCAGTTATCCGTGTTGGTGCTGCAACAGAGACAGAAATGAAAGAAGCAAAACTTCGTATGGAAGATGCTTTGAATGCAACAAGAGCAGCAGTCGAAGAAGGAATCATCGCAGGCGGCGGTTCTGCATACATCCATGCATCCAAAGAGGTTGCAAAGCTGGCTGAGACATTGGAAGGTGATGAGAAGACCGGTGCAAAGGTTATCTTAAAAGCACTGGAGGCTCCATTGTATTACATTTCCGCAAATGCAGGTCTCGAAGGCGCAGTTATTATTAATAAAGTAAAAGAGTCCGCTCCTGGTATCGGATTTAATGCAGCAACAGAAGAATATGTAGATATGGTAGAAGCTGGTATCCTTGACCCGGTTAAGGTTACAAGAAGTGCTTTGCAGAATGCAACATCTGTAGCATCTACATTACTTACAACGGAATCTGTTGTAGCAAATATCAAAGAAGATGCTCCTGCAATGCCGGCAGGAAACCCGGGTATGGGAATGATGTAATAAGAAAATAAAATATATTACTGAAAAGTAAGAATAGAGAGCTCCTGACTGTGGATAATGCAGCCAGGAGTTTTGCTATGCAGTTTTTTCTGCTGTTAGTTCTGATGTTAGTTTTTTCGGGGCAGTTGTTTTGATTTGCAAAATATGTTACAATTATTCCGTTGTGTAACATGAAGTCTGAACAGCAAGGAGGAAGAAAAATGGGAAAGGTAGTTATTCTTACAGACAGTTCCAGTGGAATTCGTCAGGCAGAAGCGCAGCAGTTAGGGATTAGCGTATTACCAATGCCTTTTTTTATAAATGGTGAAACACTGTTTGAGGATATCAATCTGACACAGGATACATTTTATGAGCATCTGACAGATGGAGCTGAGATTTCAACATCCATGCCGGCAGTAGGAGACCTTACAGACCGTTGGGATGAGCTTTTAAAAGAATATGATGAAATAGTATACATTCCTTTATCCAGTGGATTGAGCAGTTCCTGTGAGACAGCAACAGCATTATCTTCAGATGAAGAGTATGAGGGCAAGGTTTTTGTAGTAAACAATCAGAGAATTTCTGTAACACAGAAACAGTCCGTATTTGATGCAATCAGGCTGGCAGAGAGTGGCAAGAGCGGAAAAGAGATTAAAGATATTTTAGAGGATGCAAAATTCCAGTCCAGCATTTATATCATGGTAGATACCCTTTACTATCTGAAAAAAGGTGGAAGAATTACACCGGCGGCAGCAGCACTGGGAACATTGTTGAAATTAAAACCGGTATTACAGATTCAGGGTGAAAAGCTGGATGCTTTTGCAAAAGCCAGAACGGTAAAGCAGGCGAAAAGCATTATGATAAAAGCAGTAAAAGATGACTATGCATCCCGCTTTAAGGAGTATCAGGAGGAGATGCAGCTTTGCATTGCATACACCGGAGATATAAGTGCAGCGATGGAATTCCGCAAAGAAGTGGAAGCAGAATTTGGAATTACAGACATTATGATGGATCCGCTTTCTTTAAATGTATCCTGTCATATCGGACCGGGAGCATTAGCACTTGCCTGTGCAAGAAAATTATAAGATTTAAAGTGTAAATTCTTGGCAAAATTGATTGACCAACCACAAAATATTGTGTAGAATTGAAATAGTTTAACTTGTTAATGTATAAAAGCAAGTAACATATCATGGTAAAACCAAGGAGGAAAATGAAAATGGCATTTTGTGGAAATTGTGGCACACAAGTGGGTGATGACGCAGATTTTTGCCCAAATTGTGGCCAGAAATTAAAGGGGGAGATGGAACAGCCGGCAGAGCAGGCAGCACCAGTACAGGAACAGCCGGCAGAGCAGGAAACACCAGTACAGGAGCAGCCGGCAGAGCAGGCAGCACCAGTACAGGAGCAACCGGCAGAGCAGGAAACACCGGTACAGGAACAGCCGGCAGAGCAGGCAGCACCGGTACAGGAGCAGCCACAGCAGGGACAGTTCCAGAGTCAGCCGCAGCAGGGACAGTTCCAGAGCCAGCCGCAGCAGGGACAGTTCCAGGGACAGCCGCAGCAGGGACAGTTCCAGAGTCAGCCGCAGCAGGGACAGTTCCAGGGAAGACCACAGCAGGGACAGTTCCAGGGAAGACCACAGCAGGGACAGTTCCAGGGACAGCCGCAGCAGGGACAATTCCAGGGACAGCCACAGCAGGCACGCCCGCCTAAGAAACCATTTAAGATGACGAAACAGTTATGGGCATTGCTTATTGCAGTCATTGCAGTTGTAGTAGTTGCAATTGTTGCACTTGTGGTAGTGAAGAATCAGAAAAAGAAAGTAAATATCAACGATTATATTTCTGTAGAGTATAACGGATATGAAACAGCAGGAACAGCATATGTTGATTTCGACGAGACCGGATTCAGTGAAGCTGTTATCAAGGCACAGGGAAAGAAACTTAAAAATGTAAAATCTCTTGATGACCTTGACTGGAGTGACCTCACAGATTTGATGGGAAGTAGTAACTGGGATTTGATTGACAGTATTACTTTTGATGTGAAACCGGATTCAGACCTGTCAAATGGTGATGTGGTAACCGTTACTGCTTCATGGAATGAAGATTATGAGAAAAAAGCAGGAGTTAAAATTCTTTCCAAAGAACAGGAATTTACAGTAGAAGGACTGGAAGAAGTAAAAGAAGTTGATCCGTTTGAAGATATCGAGGTAACCTTCTCAGGAACACCACCTTATGTATATCCAAACTGGACCAATAATTCAGATGATGATTACTTACGTTATCTGTGGTTCAATTTTGAAGATTATGACAGCCTTGATGTTGGCGATACCGTAACTTTAACAGTTGATGAGTCAGAAGAGAATGCATTGGCAAATGGTTACAAATTCACACAGACATCAAAAGAATATATTGTATCCGGAGTAGACTCTTATGTAACATCTGCTGCAGATATTTCAGCAGACAATCTGGATTCCATGAAAAATGAAGCAACAGATGCGTTAGATGCATATTTTGCAAATAACAATTCCTATATTGGAAATTCCGGATTCAGCTATGAAGGTTCTTATTATCTGGTTGCAAAGAACAGTGATACATGGGGTGATACCAATGTTCTTTATCTGGTATTTTCAACAACTGTAACCAGTGCAGAAAATGCATTTGAGCCGACTGTAGTATACTTCCCGGTAAAATATACAAACATAATGGCATTATCTGATGGAAGCCAGAACTTCAATACATACGGTGATATTGAAGGATATACTGAATTAGAGTATGATGATGGATGGTATAATGTTGAGGGTTATACAGATGGGGCACAGATGTTTAATGATCTGGTTGTAACACAGAAAGTTGATTATACTTATGAAGTAACTGATAATTTAACTCAGTTTGGAAACTAAAGGAGAAGAAAATGAATTCTGGAAATAATTTTACAAAGCACATTCATGTGAAAAATATCATTCGTCTGTTATCTATTTTGTTAATGGTATTTTTCTTTGTACCATCATTTATGGTATCCTGTGCAGGATATGGAAATATTAAAATCAGCGCTTTTAAAGCTATGACAGGTATTAAGATAGAGGGCGAAAGTGTAACAGACCCGAAAATAATCTGCATCATAATGCTGCTGCTTCCAATCGCTATACTGGCTCTCTGGTGCTTAAAGAGCGTATTAAAAGACAAAATTGCTGCAATCGCATCCGGAAGCTGTGCAGTTGTTGACTTTATTTTCTGGATTGCACTTTGCGTCGGAGTAAATAAGGAAGCAACAGATAATTACTGTACAGCGAAAGTTACAGCCGGATTTATATTTAATATATTGTTTATTCTGGCAATTGTAGTGTTGGATCTGTTGATTATTATCAACGTACTTCAGGCTGAGAAACCATTAATCAGACAGAAAATGATGAACGGATATCAGGGAATGCCACAGCAGAATATGTATGGAAATGTGCCACCACAGCAGGGACAGTTCCAGGGACAGCCAATGCCGCCACAGCAGCAGGGACAATTCCAGGGACAGCCAATGCCGCCACAGCAGCAGGGACAGTTCCAGGGACAGCCAATGCCGCCACAGCAGGGGCAGTTCCAGAGCCAGCCAGTACAGCCACAGCAGCCAGTACAGCCGGTATGCAGTAAATGTGGTGCTCCGCTTGTAGCTGGAAATAAGTTTTGTACCAAGTGCGGAAATCCGGTTGCATAAACTGGAATATAAAATAAGTAGAAGCCCCATCGTCTGATTATTCAGAGGATGGGGCTTCTTTTCTGCGTGCTGCAGCATTGCAGACTCAGGATTTTATACAGCCTGACTGCGGAGCTGTTTCTTTTTCCGGTTCTTCCAAACAAGATAGGAAATCATAAGTGGTACACCGGCACCAATCCATGCTACCGGGCTTGCCAGACGGACTGACCAGTATCCATATGGATTTAAAAGGAGCCATACGACACCGACACGGCAAATCATTTCAAAGATACCGCTGACCATAGGCATGATACCTTTTCCAAGTCCCTGCAAAGAAGTACGATAAAGGTAAATAAGAGCAAGAAAGAAGAAAAAGCAGCTGATGGTATTTAAGTACTGTGTGGCATAACTGTAAATGGCTTCCGTCGGTTCGCTTAAGAAAAGGGAAACAATGGAACGGCCAAATACAGTACAGATGAATGCAGCAATTGCAACAGTTCCAAGGGCGATTCCAAAGGCCTTCTTCATGCCATCGAAGATGCGTTCGTATTTTCCGGCACCTAAGTTCTGACCACAGTAAGTAGACATTGTGGTTCCAAGAGCCGGCATTGGCTGGGTAGAAATCTGTTCTACCTTGGATGCAGCAGTAAAGGCTGCAACAGCACTGGAACCAAATACATTTACTGCAGACTGAAGAATCATGGAACCAACAGCTATCAGAGAGTAGTTCAAAGCCATCGGGATACCAAGTCCCATCATCTGGGCGGTTGTCACGCGGTCGATGTAGTAATCACTTTTTCTGGTGCGGAGAATCGTGAATTTACGGTACATATAAATAAGACAGAGAACAGCGGAAATACCCTGTGAGATTACGGTGGCATATGCAGCACCTGCAACATTTAATTTTAAAGTTACAATACAGAATAAATCCAGCACAATATTAAGAGCGGAGGAAAACAGCAGGAAGTATAATGGAGTTTTGCTGTCACCAACACCTCTTAAAATTCCGGAAACAACATTGTACATCATACTGGTAATGATACCCCAGAAGATAACCCGGATATAAGAGTCTGCCATATCAAGAATATTATCCGGTGTGTTCATAAAGATTAAAAGCTCCCGGGAAGTAGTAACAGTCAATGCGGTAAGAATCACGGAAATGATTATGGTTAAGAGGAAGGATAAAGCAACAATATGCTTTAAACGGCTTTCATCCTTTGCACCGAAAGCCTGTGATACCATAACACCGAATCCCTGGGCAAGTCCGGATGCAAAACCAAGCACCAGAAACATAATAGAACCGGTTGCACCTACAGCAGCCAGGGCATCTTCTCCTAAAAACTGTCCTACAATGATGGTATCTACCATACTGTAGAACTGCTGGAACAGATTCCCGAACAATACAGGAAGTGAGAAGAGAAGGATTAATTTCAGTGGATTTCCGATTGTCATATCTTTCGTCATAATTATAAGCTCCTTTCAAAAAAATTGCAGAAATATTCTGCACTATATGAGAAAAAAGTACTATATTCTTAGGAAACGGGATTAGTATACATTGGTAAAATAAAAATGACAATGTAAAAATCAATCTAATTATGGTATAATTCGCTCATGAATACGAATTTAGAATATTACAAATTTTTTTATTATGTAGGAAAACTTCACAGTATTACATTGGCAGCAGAAGAACTGAATGTTTCACAGCCGGCAGTGTCCCAGGCAATCCGTAATTTGGAGCGGGAGCTGGGAACCACCCTTTTCATGCGGACATCCAGAGGGGTGCGTCTGACTGCAGAGGGGCAGACACTTTACGGCTATGTGCAGCGGGGCTATGAGACCATCCGGGAAGGTGAACGCAAATTCCTTGAAATGCAGGAGCTGACCAGCGGAGAAGTATGTATCGGAGCCAGCGATATGACACTGCAGTTTTATCTGCTTTCTTATCTGGAACAGTTTCATGAGCAGTATCCGAAAATCAGGATTACAGTTACCAATGCACCAACACCGGAGACACTGAAATATCTGCAGAGCGGCAGAATCGATTTTGGTGTAGTCAGCACGCCTATGGAGACAACGAAGAATATGCATGTGATTCCGGTGCGTGAGATAGAAGATGTCTTTGTGGCAGGACGAAAATTTGAATATTTAAAGGGTGGTAAATTAAGCTATAAAGAATTGGAACATCTGCCGGTTATGTGCCTGGAGGGAAATACCTCTACCAGAAAATATGTAGAGGAATTTCTGCTGGGAGAAGGCGTTGTGATTCATCCGGAGATAGAACTTGCTACCAGCGATATGCTGATACAGTTTGCAAAAAGGAGCCTTGGCATAGCAAATGTGGTCAGGGACTTTGCCCAGGAAGAAATTGATAAGGGGGAACTGTTTCAGATTACATTTAATAAGAAGATTCCTGCCAGACAGTTCTGTATTGTTTCGGATGACAGGGTTCCGTTGACTGCGGCAGCAGAAAAATTGTTGAAATTGTTACAACATAAGTAAAACTTATATCGAGTATAAGGAATATTGACTTTACTTATAATATCTGATTCGGTATAATCAGAAAGTAAGAAGCAGAGAACTGGTTTTTACACCGGTTCTTTTTTGCTTTACAGGAAATTGCTTTCCTGTAAAGTAAAAAACGCTCCGCGAGTAACTCGTAAAGCGTGTTTCTCATAGTTACGCGAGCAGCGAGAAGAACATATTTCTTATTATAAGGAGGAAATAAAAATGGTTACAGCAGTAGTTGGTGCAAACTGGGGAGATGAAGGAAAAGGCAAGATTACTGATATGCTTGCAAAGGAAGCAGATATTATTATCCGTTTCCAGGGTGGTGCAAATGCAGGACATACTATCGTAAATGATTACGGAAAATTTGCATTACATACCCTTCCATCAGGAGTGTTCTACGGACATACCACAAGTATTATCGGAAATGGTGTTGCACTTGATATCCCGAAGCTTTTCAATGAGATGAAGTCTATTACAGACCGTAATGTACCGGCACCTAAGCTTCTGGTTTCTGACCGTGCACAGATTGTTATGCCGTATCATGTGCTTTTTGATCAGTACGAAGAGGAGCGTCTTGGCAAGAAATCATTCGGTTCTACCAAGTCAGGTATTGCACCATTTTATTCAGATAAATATGCTAAAATCGGTTTTCAGGTAAGTGAACTTTTCGATGAAGATACTTTAACAGAAAAGGTAGACCGTATCTGTGAAATGAAAAATATTATGTTAGAGCATATGTACCACAAACCATTACTGGACAAGGCAGAGCTGTTAAATACATTACATGAGTACCGTGATATGGTAGCTCCGTATGTCTGTGATGTTTCTTTATATCTTGATAAAGCAATCAAAGAAGGAAAAAACATTCTCTTAGAGGGACAGCTTGGAACCTTAAAAGACCCGGATCACGGAATTTATCCGATGGTAACATCTTCTTCTACATTGGCTGCATATGGTGCAATCGGAGCAGGAATCCCACCATATGAGATTAAGAAAATTGTTACTGTATGTAAAGCATATTCTTCTGCTGTTGGTGCAGGCGCATTCGTCAGTGAAATCTTTGGCGAAGAAGCAGATGAATTAAGAAAACGCGGTGGAGACGGTGGAGAATTCGGCGCAACCACAGGACGTCCAAGACGTATGGGATGGTTTGACTGTGTGGCAAGTAAATATGGCTGCCGCATGCAGGGAACTACCGATGTAGCATTTACCGTGTTAGATGTTTTAGGATATTTAGATGAGATTCCGGTTTGCGTAGGATATGAAATCGACGGAGAAGTAACCACAGACTTCCCTGTAACCACAAAGCTTGAAAAAGCAAAACCTGTATTAAAGAAACTTCCGGGCTGGAAAACAGATATCCGTGGAATTAAGAAATACGAAGACCTTCCGGAAAACTGCCGTAAATATGTAGAATTCATTGAAGAACAGATTGGATATCCGATTACCATGGTTTCTAACGGACCGGGAAGAAATGATATCATTTATCGTTAAGAATAAAGGCAGATCGTGATGATAAAAAATGTAATCTTTGACGTAGGAAAAGTGCTGGTAGACTTTTGCTGGGAAGAAGTATTTCATAAGCTCGGTTTTGAGGGGGAAACTTTTGAATGTGTGGCGGATGCTACCGTCCGTTCCGTAACCTGGAACGAATTCGACCGGGGAGCAAAGCCGGATGAAGAGATTATTGCTGCATGCATCAAGGAAGCACCGGATTATGAAAGAGAAATAAGACTCTTTTATGACCATGTAGGAGAGACGATTCATACTTATCCATATACGGTGCGGTGGATACGAAGCCTTGAGGAAAATGGATATCATACCTATATATTATCTAATTTTCCAAAGAGCACTTATGAAAAAGCAACAGAAGAACTTTCTTTTGAAAAGGAGACTACCGGAGCAATCTTTTCCTATCAGGTGAAGTGCATCAAACCGGAAACGGAAATTTATAAGCTGTTGCTTGACAGATACCACTTAGTGCCACAGGAATGTGTATTTATAGATGACCGTCCGGAAAACATAGAGGCAGCAGAAAAGCTTGGCATTACAGGCATACAGTTTCAGAATCAGCAGCAGGCAAAAAGAAGGCTTTTGGAACTTGGTGTCGTATCCGGCAGTTAATAAGTAAAGATTATGTAAAAAAAGGAATAATTGCCTATTCGTTTCTTGCATTTCAATAGCGAAATGCTTATAATGAGCGTAAGCAGACGGGTAGCAACGCAACTGGCAGGAGTTACTCCTGCCAGTTTTTTTACTTTACAGGAAATTGCTTTCCTGTAAAGCGTGTTTTCGCAGTTGCACAGTAAGCAGGGAGAATACAATGAGGATAACAGGTTTAAAGAAAAAGCTGATAAGTCTCATAGTGGCTGTTATTATGACGGTTTCAGGAATGTATGTTGAAAATATCAACATAGATTCTTCCTTTGCATGTGAAGATACTGCGAACCAGAATTTCATACAGGCAGCACATTTATCCAGACCATCAGAGAGCTGTACCGAAGAACTTTTGGGAAATCGTGAGACCGGCAGGATTACAGCAGGATACCGCAGATTGTCGGAGAAAAACAACGATTTGGAAGGAGCAGCATTATCCCTGGCAGCAGTATTGCCTGAAAATCAGGCAAAAGACGGCTGGAACTTTGAATTACGGAAATCAAAGGATGTTTTGGACAGCAGGAGTGTCATTATAGGCTATATCCATCATCAGGATGGAGCGAAGGGCTGACTATCACAAGTTAGAAGCAATTTACCTGTGCGCAGAGGAGCATAGGTTTCTTTGCGTACAATATCAGGTCATAACTGTGATAGGAGGATAATAAAATATGGCACAGGATATTGTAGTAGCGCTTATGGGCGTTATGGCAGCGGCAGCAGTTGCTGCATGCTGGTGGTATGAGCATCATGGCAGAGAAGATGAGACTTCTTCCAAAGAGGAACAGGAAAAGACGAAAGAAGTATAAAGAAATAAAAGAAGATAGAGGGCTTGTAGCAGGAAAGGACAGAATATGAGAAAGACAAAAATTATATGTACATTAGGACCGGCAACAAAGGATGATGAAGTATTAAAACAGTTAATGGAAAATGGAATGGACGTGGCGAGAATTAACTTTTCCCACGGCTCACAGGCAGAACATAAAGTAACCATGGATCGTGTAAAAAGGATGCGTAAGGAACTGGGCAGACCGGTTGGGATTCTTCTTGATACCAGTGGACCGGAAATCAGGATTGGACAGCTGGAGGGCGGCAGAGCAGAGCTGCTTCCGGGAGATACCTTTAAACTTACCACCAATGATATTATGGGAAATAAAGAGCGGGTCTCTATTACTTACAAGGATCTGGTGCATGATGTTAAAGCCGGAACCAGAATTCTGATCGATGATGGACTGATTGAAATGCTGGTAACCAATGTGACAGAAACTGAGATTACCTGTAAAGTAGAAAATGGCGGTGTGATTTCAGACCGCAAAGGAATTAATGTACCGAATGTAAATCTGTCCATGCCTTATATCAGCCCGAAAGACCGCTCCGATATTCTATTTGGAATTGAGCAGGGTGTAGATTTTATTGCAGCATCTTTTGTACGCTGTGCAGATGATGTGCTGCAGTTACGGAAAATTATGGCAGAGCAGGGCTGCAATGACATTAAGATTATCTCTAAAATCGAAAACCGTCAGGGTGTAGATAATATTGATGAGATTCTGGCAGTGTCAGATGGCATTATGGTTGCCAGAGGAGACATGGGAGTAGAGATTCCGATTCGTGAAGTTCCGGCAATTCAGAAGAAAATTATAAAAAAGGTTTACCATGCAGAAAAGGTTGTTATTACGGCAACACAGATGCTGGATTCCATGATGAAGAATCCGCGCCCGACCAGAGCAGAAGCAACAGATGTTGCCAATGCTATTTATGATGGAACCAGTGCAATTATGCTGTCCGGTGAGACTGCTGCCGGAAAATATCCGGTGGAGGCATTAAAAACCATGACAGAGATTGCGGAATATACAGAAAATGATATTGATTATGAGAAACGTTTCCGCCAGCTGGAGAAGATTGATAATCCGGATGTAACCGATGCCATTTCTCATGCAACCTGCATGACTGCCATTGACATCAATGCGGCAGCAATTGTTACGGTAACCAAATCCGGCAAGACTGCCCGCATGATTTCAAGATATCGTCCGAAATGTGCAATTATCGGCTGTACCCCATCGGAAAAGAGTTATTATCAGATGAATCTTTCCTGGGGCGTAACACCACTTATGATACAGGAAGAGACGGATACAGAAGCATTGTTTAATAATGCAATGGAATCCGCAGAACAGCATGGATATGTACAGCATGGAGATCTGGCGGTTATTACAGCTGGAATTCCATTGGGTATTTCCGGTACCACCAATCTGATTCGTGTAGTAGTGACGGGACACTTAAAGAAATAGGAGCGTAGATGGTATGAATGAACAACCGAAATTAGCAGTGCTGATTGATGCAGAAAATGTATCCAATAAATATGTGAAACTAATTATGGATGAGGTCAGCAATTACGGGGTGGCTACTTATAAGCGGGTTTATGGAGATTATTCGAATCCGAGCGTATCTGCATGGATGAAAAATATGCAGGAGTATGCTCTGACACCGGAATTGCAGTGCAATTATACTGCGGGAAAAAGTGCTTCAGATTCGGCATTGATTATAGATGCCATGGATATTCTTTATTCCGGCAAAGTCAGCGGTTTCTGCCTGGTGTCGTCAGACAGTGATTTTACCAAACTTGCCATGCGCTTAAAGGAAGCCGGTATGATGGTAATCGGAATGGGAGAGGAGAAGACACCGAAGTCCTTTGTAAATGCCTGTGAGAATTTCAAGTATCTTGATTTACTTTATAATAAGGAAGAAGCAGAGGAAAAACAGCGCACAGCCACCACAAGAAGAAATACGAATGCATCTTCGGAAAAGGATACCGGGGACAATGACAACCTTCCGAAGCTTTCGGATATTGAAAAGGAGGTAATCTCCATTATCCGGAGCAATGCAGAGGAAAATGGCTGGATTAATATTTCTGAGCTTGGAATCAATCTGAGCAAACGTATTCCGGGCTTTGACCCACGAAATTACCAGTGCAGTAAACTTTCTACCTTCTTAAAGAAGTTTAGGAGCATTGAATTAAACCCGATTGAGAATCCACACAATAAGCTGTTGAAGGTTGTGTATGCAAAAATAAAAGAGTAGAAAAGAAAGTAAAAGCTTCTTTTTCCAGAGCTGCATTTGGCTGGCGAAAGAAGCTTTTTGCATAATATTTTTTAAGCGTAGATACATTTTCTTATGAAGTCGGTTTGAATCTTTTTCAGACACTTCGCATACTCGCTTCTTGAGTAGTAAAAAGTTGTAACCCAGTTGTAACCCCAATCTGGTTATAAGCAAAAAAACAGGAAGCCTTGAATTATCAGGCTTCCCACTTTACTATCTAATGCGGAAGATGGGACTTGAACCCACACAAGCGCAATGCTTACAAGATCCTTAGTCTTGCTCGTCTGCCAGTTCCGACACTTCCGCATACCGTATGAACTTACGTCTCATGACGACTTGTAAATAGTAACAAATTCCGGGACAATTGTCAATGCCTATTTTTAACTTTTTTCGATTTTTGTCAATTTTATATATTTTTTCAAAAAAAGGGAAAAAATTAAAAATAGGGGTTGACTTATTACCGTTGAAACGGTAAAATATCATTTGTTCGCAGGAGTGGCGGAATTGGCAGACGCGCAGGCTTCAGGTGCCTGTGGTAGCAATATCGTGTGGGTTCAAGTCCCATCTCCTGCATGAAAAAAGCCTTGATGATATCAAGGCTTTTTTTTACTTTGCAGGAAATTGCTTTCCTGTAAAGTGAAAAACGTTCCGCGAGGATGCGCCAAGGCACATTTTTTGTTCTATTGTAAAGTATCTGTAAGAAGCTGTCGGTGGCAGATTTTGCAACTCTGAAATTTCTTGATGAATCGTAAAAAGGAGCGTATAACAAATATTCGGAAAAATGAGAAGCGAGTGTAATAGAAGAAAAAACAGGGTGTCAAGAAAAAATACTTGACACCCTGCTTCCTTTATAGTATGATAGCTAAGGTCGCAAGGAGTGAGAACATGGAAGAAAAAGTAGAACAGGCTTATTTATATGATTTTTATGGAGAGCTGCTCAATGAACATCAGAGAAGAATCTACGAAGATTTCGTGTTCAATGATTTATCTTTAGGCGAGATAGCTTCCTGCGAGGGCATCAGCCGCCAGGGTGTACATGACCTGATTAAGCGGTGCAATAAGATGCTGGAAGGCTATGAAGAGAAGCTTCATCTGGTAAAGAAATTCCTAGAGACGAAGCAGAAGGTAGAAGAGATTAACAAATTAGCGGAAAGCTTCCGGGCAGGACGCAAGGATACAGTAATTGATGAAATAGAGAGAATTTCGGGAGAAATATTGGAGGAGCTGTAATATGGCATTTGATAGTCTTTCACAGAAACTTCAAAATGTATTTAAGAATCTTCGCAGTAAGGGAAGGCTTACGGAAGATGATGTGAAGGCAGCACTGAAAGAAGTAAAGATGGCTCTGCTTGAAGCAGATGTTAACTTTAAGGTAGTAAAACAGTTTACCAAAGCGGTGCAGGAGCGTGCAATTGGTTCCGATGTAATGAACGGACTGAATCCTGGACAGATGGTAATTAAAATTGTAAATGAAGAGATGGTCAGGCTCATGGGTTCCGAGACAACGGAGATAGCACTTCGTCCGGGACAGCAGATTACCGTTATTATGATGGTAGGTCTTCAGGGAGCTGGTAAAACCACCACAACCGCTAAGATTGCAGGTAAGTTAAAGCAGAAGGGCAAGAAACCACTGCTGGTAGCCTGTGATGTGTATCGCCCGGCTGCTATTGAGCAGTTGAAAATCAATGGAGAGAAGCAGGAAGTTGAAGTATTCTCCATGGGCGATAAGAATAAGCCGGTAAATATTGCGAAAGCGGCAGTTGAGCATGCAGCAAAGAATGGCAATCAGGTTGTAATCTTAGATACCGCCGGACGTCTTCATGTAGATGAAGATATGATGGATGAGTTGATTGAGATAAAAGAAAATGTCGATGTGGCACAGACCATTTTGGTTGTAGATGCCATGACCGGACAGGATGCCGTAAATGTGGCAGGAACGTTCGATGAGAAGATTGGAATTGACGGAGTCGTGCTGACAAAGTTAGACGGTGATACCCGGGGTGGAGCAGCGTTATCTATCCGTGCGGTAACCGGAAAGCCGATCCTTTATGTTGGTATGGGTGAGAAACTTTCCGATTTGGAACAGTTCTATCCGGATCGTATGGCAAGCAGAATTCTTGGCATGGGCGATGTGCTTACACTCATTGAAAAAGCACAGAGTGAGATTGATATAGATGAAGAAAAAGCCAAAGACATGCAGCAGCGTCTGAAGAAAGCGGACTTTACCTTTGATGATTATCTGCTTTCCATGGAACAGATGAAGAAAATGGGCGGTCTTGGCAATATTCTTGGAATGCTGCCGGGACTGGGCGGCGGAAAGATGCCGGATATTGATGAAGGTGAAGCTGAGAAAAATATGGCACGTACAACAGCCATCATCTATTCCATGACAAAGAAGGAAAGAAGTAATCCTTCACTTTTGAATCCGAGCCGTAAGCACCGGATTGCAAAAGGTGCAGGGGTAGATATCAGTGAAGTAAACCGTCTGGTAAAACAGTTTGAACAGGCGAAGAAAATGATGAAACAGATGCCCGGACTTATGGGTGGACGTGGACGCGGTGGTAAAATGGGAAAATTCAAGTTTCCTTTTTAACATATAAGCATTTGCTTAGGATAGCATAATTCAAGGAGGTGAAACAGTAATGGCAGTAAAGATCAGATTAAGAAGATTAGGACAGAAAAAGGCTCCTTTCTATAGAATCGTAGTTGCAGATTCCCGTTCCCCAAGAGATGGAAAATGCATCGAAGAGATTGGAACTTATGACCCAACTAAGGATCCTAGTGAGTACCATGTAAATGAAGAACTGGCTAAGAAATGGTTAGCAAACGGCGCACAGCCAACAGAAACCGTAAACCGTATCTTCAAAGCAACCGGTATCGTAAAATAGTGAGGTGTACCTATGAAGGAATTAGTAGAAGTAATTGCAAAATCACTTGTAGATTACCCGGATGAGGTCAATGTCACAGAGACAGAGAACGAGAAAGCCATCGTATTGGAACTGCGCGTAGCTCAGTCCGACATGGGTAAGGTAATCGGAAAACAGGGACGCATTGCAAAGGCAATCCGTTCTGTTGTGAAAGCAGCAGCCTCAAAAGAAAACAAAAAAGTAATCGTTGATATTATGTAATAATATCGATGACATAAAAGGAAGCAGCAGAGTAATCTGTTGCTTCCTTTTTATCTATATGCTAATAATTATGCACAGGAATTCGTTCCTGTGCACTTTTCCATCTTGTCCCATTGTGCGACATATGTTAAAATGCAAAAAAGCATACATTAATACAATCGAAATAGCAAATTATGAATCTTTATCTATATGAACATCAATCCACAATAAATCCGAACATTCCGCTTCGGGATTTATTTTATATTGCAGCAGAATACCAGAGGCTTGTAGATAAGAAATCCCTATATTCTTCTGCATTACAGAAAATTCCCAATCCCCATTTTATTGTATTTTATAACGGAAGCATGCCGATAGAGGATTGTTGTACCAGACGGTTGTCAGATGCGTTTTATCATGCAACAGACAATCCATCTTTGGAGCTTGTTGTTACCACATTTAATGTGAATGTGGGGCACAACACGGAGTTAATGTCCCAGTGCCAGATATTGAGGGAATATTCCATTTATGTCGCAAAAGTGCGTGTTTTTACGGAACAGATGCCAGTAGATGCTGCTGTACAAAAAGCAGTTGCAGAATGCATCCATGAAAATATTCTGGCAGATTTCCTTAGGAAAAATCAGGCGGAGGTAATTGCTATGAGTATATTTGAATATGACAAAGAGGAAGAGGAAAAGAAATTAAGGAAAGCAGAATTTGAGGCAGGAGTCGAGCATGGAATAGAGCAGAGTTTAGTTTCACTTGTAATAAAGAAAATGAAAAAAGGAAAATCTGTAGAAGAAATTGCGGATATGCTAGAAGAAACTCCGGAAAAAATTCAAAATATATATGAACTGGCAAGAAATATGGAACCAGACTATGATGTAGAGAAAATCTGTGGACAATTGTCAAGATAAAAAGATAAAACAGTAAGTTTTTTCTGGGGAAAAGAAAAGCAGTTATATAGTTTCATAAAAAGTGCACAGGAATTCGTTCCTGTGCACTTTTTATCAATTTTACTTATGCGCGAAAACCGTAGTCGGTATACATTTCTTCGCAGTATTTGCAGCGATAGGTTTCTTCTTTTTCATCTGTGAGCAGGAAAATCTGGTCTAATTCCTGTTCGATGGAAGTAATGCAGCGTGGGTTCTTGCAACGGATTACATTTTTTACCTGCTTTGGAAGATGCAGTTCCTTTTTCTCAACGATTTTATCGCCTTTGATAATATTTACGGTAATATTGTGGTCGATAAAACCTAAGATATCTAAGTCTAAGGCATCAATCGGGCATTCGACTTTGATGATGTCTTTTTTTCCCATTTTATTGCTTTTGGCATTCTTGATAATGGCAACGGTACAGTCTAACTTGTCCAGCTTTAAATTGTGATAGATAGAAAGGCTCATACCGGCTTTGATATGGTCGAGAACGAAACCTTCATGAATTCCACTGATATTTAACATATTGATTACCTCCATTTTAATAGTGTAAGAATCAGAGCCATTCGCACATAGACACCGTACTGTGCCTGACGGAAATAAGCAGCTCTTGGGTCATCATCTACTTCTACGGATATTTCATTGACACGAGGAAGTGGATGAAGAACATACATATCGTCCTTGGCAAGTTTCATTTTTTCCTTGTCTAATATGTAATAGTTTTTCAAACGGACATAATCTTCTTCATTGAAGAAACGTTCCTTCTGCACTCTGGTCATATAAAGAATATCAAGTTTTGGCATTGCATCATCCAGTCTTGTTACTTCTTCAAACGGAATATTATTTTTTACCAGAACGTCTTCGCGGATATAGTCCGGAATTTTAAGTTCTTCCGGAGAAATAAGAACGAAGCGGATTCCGGGATAACGAATCAGTGCATTAATCAGAGAGTGCACGGTCCGGCCGAATTTTAAATCACCGCATAAACCGATTGTCATATTGTCTAATTTTCCTTTTAAAGAACGAATGGTTAATAAATCAGTTAATGTCTGGGTTGGATGTTGATGACCGCCATCACCGGCGTTGATTACTGGAATAGAAGATTTCTGGGAAGCTACGAGAGGCGCACCTTCCTTTGGATGACGCATGGCACATATATCTGCGTAACAGGAAATGATTCGGATAGTATCGGAAACACTTTCGCCTTTTGCTGCGGATGAACTGTCTGCACTGGCAAAACCAAGAACAGAACCACCAAGGTTTAACATGGCAGCTTCAAAACTAAGACGGGTACGGGTACTTGGTTCATAGAAACAGGTTGCAAGTTTCATGCCATCACAGGCATGTGCATATTTTTGTGGATTTTTTTCAATATCACCTGCTAAATCCAGCAGTTGATCCAGCTCCTCTACGGATAAATCGAGGGGACTCATTAAGTGTCGCATAAGATTCCTCCTGTATGATGTTTTTAGTAATGTCATCTAGGCATTTTTACTATCATATAATAATAAAATATAAAATTCAAGGTAAAATATAAAGACGCAATATTCTGAAATTTGAAAAATTTTTCAGTATATGATAAAGTAGGGTATCATAAGGTGATGCAAAGAGAAGGAGAGCAAAAATGATTGAGGAAAGAAACGATATGCAGATGGACTTTGATGAGGATGCCCAGTACACAGAACGCAAGAGAATACTCTTTTTCGGTCTGCCATGGACCTTTACCAAATATATCATCAAACCAAGTGTAATTACAGTAGATGCAGGCTTATTCAAAATTGAAGAAAATGACTGCTATATGTATAAGGTACAGGATGTAAAATTAACGGCAACTTTGCTGGAGCGGATGTTCGGACTTGGAACTGTAATCTGTTATACCGGAGATGTTACTACACCGGAGCTTCGGCTGACACATATCAAACATTCCAGGGAAGTGAAAAATTACATCTTAAAAGCATCCGAAATTGCAAGAATGAAACGCCGTACTTTAAATACGTTAGATATTGGAGCTGGCGCAGATATTGATGATTTAGACTCATAAGCGTAACAGGACATTGCAGGATTCAGGCATCGCACGGACTTAAACAAGAAGTTTCGTGCGATGCTGTTTTATGCAGGAAAGGGGATTTAAGATTTTCTCCGGGGAACAGTGGTAACACGTTCAAATAGGAGACCTGCCATCATCCAGAGAGGCGCATAGTCTAAACGTATGACACCGTTAATATTAGTTCTGGCATTGCTGTAATCCCAGGGACAGATGCCCTTTTTCTTTAAGAAGGTTCCGGTCAGATACTCACAGACAAAGATACCGGCAGAGTAAATGGAACCCCGGAAGATGGCAGGCAGCTTATGAATGTGCTTATAAACAGGTGGAATAACTGCCGCCATACCATAAATTGGGAACATCCAGATAGAAGTATGCCCCATCAGTTTAAAATTGTTATTACGGATGGAGTCAAGGGAAGTGAAGACAATTTCCATGCACCAGCCCGTGAGTCCGCATATCATAAAATTATTCTTTATCATAAGAAAAGTATCTCCTTTGAATTTAGAAAAATACTATGAAATTATGAAATCTTTCATAAATAAAAAGTGGAAAACTTGTAAAAACCCACCCGGTAGCATATAATGATAAAAGTGTATTTTTAAGGATACGTCTATGGCATATCTTAAGGATTTACTAAAGCAGGTTACATATATTTGTACACGGGGAACGATGGATTGTAAGGTGACACATATCTGCCATGATTCCAGACAGGTGGTCAGAGGAAGCATGTTTATCTGCCTTGCGGGAAGCAGGGAAGATGGGCATGATTATCTTGCTCAGGCAATTCGTAAAGGAGCAGCAGTGTGTGTAGTATCAAAGCATGTCTGGGTGGAAGGTGATGTGACAGTCATCCGGGTACGCAATACCAGTGAAGCCATGGCATGGATAGCCAGAAATTATTATGGTGCACCGGCAGAAGCCATGCAGATGATAGGAATTACCGGAACAAAAGGAAAGACCACGACTGCCTGTATGCTGTATCAGATGTTAAAGGAAGCCGGGGTAAAATGCGGACTGATCGGAACTCTTGGCGTACGAAGAAGCGATGGATTAAAAAAGCCAGGCAGCAATACGACACCGGATGCCCTGGTATTACAGAAGGAACTGCGGGAAATGGCGGATGCCGGATGCAGTTGTTGTGTGATGGAAGTATCCTCCCAGGGACTGAAGCATTACCGGGTGGAAGGAATCACCTTTGCCATTGGAATTTATACTAATCTGTCCATGGACCATATCGGACCGGGGGAGCATCGGAGTTTCCGGGAGTATGCCTGCTGTAAAAAACGGCTTTTTGAGCGTAGCCGGATGATTTGTATTAATGCAGATGATAAATATCATGGTTTTATGACAGCGAATCTTGAGGCTCCGGTTTATACTTATGGAATCGAACAACCCTGCGATGTAAAAGCGGAGCATATCGTATATGAAAGAAGCAGTCGTGGATTAAATGTCACATATCAGACAACCGGGTGGATAAAGAATGAAATCGTATTAAAAATGCCCGGAACTGCCAATGTATATAATTCCCTTGCTGCCATGGAAGCAGCACATCTCCTTGGAATTTCCCCGGAGACGATAAGGAAAACCTTAAGGAATGTTTCAGTAAAAGGAAGAATTGAAGAAGTAAGAATTTCAGATAAATTTGATGTAGTCATTGATTATGCCCATAATGCGGCAAGTCTGGAATCCCTGATAAAGACATTGCGGCAGTATCAGCCCAAGCGTCTGGTATTATTGTTTGGCTGCGGTGGAAACCGTTCTCCGCTGCGGAGGTTTCAGATGGGGGAGACAGCTGGAAGACTTTCGGATGTCACGATATTGACATCGGATAATCCAAGATATGAAAAGCCGGAGGCAATCCTTTCTGACATCGAACAGGGAATGAAGAGAACGAAAGGAAAGTATAAAATTATCCCGGATAGAAGAGAAGCCATTTCTTATGCTATTTCCCAGGCACAGGAGGGCGATTTGATTGTAGTGGCAGGAAAAGGTCATGAAGAGTATCAGGAGATAGAAGGACATTTTTATCCGATGAACGAACGGGAAATGATAGAGAACAGTATATGAGGTGAATCTATGGCAAAATATGCCAATATCATAATTGATATTTCTCATGAAAAATTAGATAAAACCTTTCAGTATCGGATTCCACCGGAAATGAAGGATGAGATAACGGAAGGAATGCAGGTCATTGTTCCATTTGGAAACCGGACGATAAAGGGCTATGTGTTAGAACTGACAGATAAAGCAGAATTTGACACGGCAAAATTAAAGGACATTAAAGCCGTTGATAGCAATGCCATGCAGATTGAATCACAGTTCATTGCCCTGGCAGCGTGGATGCGTAAAAATTATGGTGGAACCATGAACCAGGCATTAAAGACAGTGATTCCAATTAAAGAGAAAGCCAAAGAAAAAAAGAGCCGTCTGGTACGCCTTATGCTTCCTTTTAACGAGGCAGCAAGCCTTTTGGAAGAACTGAAAAGAAAGCACAGAACTGCCCGGGCAAGACTGTTAGAAGCACTGTTAGAAGAAACTGTCTTAAGTTATGATGTAATAACCAAAAAGCTTCATATTACGGCAGATGTCATCAAAGCAATGATGCAGCAGGGCGTTATAACGGTAGAAGAAGTGCGGACTTACCGTAACCCTGTCCGTACACAGGAGATGGGAGCCTATACCCTGACCTTAAATGCAATGCAGCAAAAAGTGGTGGATGCAGTGATAGAAAATGCCAGAACAGAAAAGAAGCCGTGCCTCATTCACGGAGTGACCGGAAGCGGTAAGACAGAAGTCTACATGGAGTTGATTGCAGAAGCTGCCGGCAGGGGAAAGCAGTCCATCGTATTAATTCCGGAGATTGCGCTGACCTATCAGACGGTGATGCGGTTTTACCATAGGTTTGGCGACCGGGTTTCCATTATGAATTCGAAACTGTCACCGGGAGAGCGTTCCGACCAGTTTGAGCGGGCAAAAAAAGGTGAAATTGATGTTATGATTGGCCCTCGTTCTGCTTTGTTCACACCTTTTTCAAATCTTGGGTATATTATAATAGATGAAGAGCATGAGGGCACTTATAAAAGTGAGACGATACCAAGGTATCATGCAAGGGAAACCGCAATAGAGCGGGCGAGAATGTCCGGTGCCACCGTGATTTTAGGCTCGGCGACCCCTTCCATAGAAAGCTTTTATCATGCAAAAAAGGGTGACTATTTACTCCTTTCCATGGATAAGCGGGTGAAGGAAAAGCCACTGCCGCAATGTGAAATTGTGGACTTAAGAGAAGAATTAAAGGCAAGAAACTTTTCGATTTTAAGCAGAAGCCTTCATGAAAAAATAGAGCAGCGGTTATTGCGGAAAGAACAGGTTATGCTATTTATTAACCGCAGGGGAATGGCAGGCTTTGTATCCTGCCGTGCCTGTGGTCATGTAATGAAATGTCCCCACTGTGATGTGTCATTGCATGCACATAATAATGGAAAACTGATATGTCACTATTGTGGTTATGAGCAAAATCATGTTAAGATATGTCCGAGCTGTGGTTCAAAATATATCAGTGGTTTTAAAGCCGGAACCCAGAAAATTGAGGAACTGGTAAAAAAAGAATTTCCTGAGGCAAGGATTCTTCGGATGGATTTTGATACCACAAGAAGCAAAGACAGCTATGAGAAAATCCTCTCCGCATTTGCCAATCAGGAAGCAGATATCCTGATTGGAACCCAGATGATTGTAAAAGGACATGATTTTCCAAATGTAACATTAGTAGGAGTGCTGGCGGCAGACTTATCTCTTTATGTATCCGATTATCATGCCGCTGAGAGAACCTTTCAGCTTCTGACCCAGGCGGCCGGAAGGGCAGGACGAGGTGAGAAACCGGGAGAGGTCATTATCCAGACTTATAATCCGGAGCACTACAGCGTCATCTGTGCAAAGAATCAGGATTATAACCAGTTCTATGAAGAGGAAATTTTCTACCGGCAGGCAATGCGTTATCCGCCGGTATGGCATATGCTGGTTGTGCTTTGTGCATCAAAAGAAGAAGCAGAAGCCTATGCATGTGCAAAAGAGCTTGCAGATACCATGGAAAAAGTGCAGGCAGATAAAAAGCTTCAGATGATTGGACCAGCAGATGCAGCAGTAGCCAGGGTAAATGACATTTATAAAAAAGTACTTTATTTCAAACACCCGGATTATGGTGTATTGATTCAGATAAAAGATAAAGTAGAACAGCTTATGGAAGAAAAACAGGGAGTAAGAAACGTATCGGTGCAATTTGATTTTGACCCGGTAAATGGCTTTTAGAGAAAGAAATTTAAGGAGGAAGTAAAAATGGCATTAAGACAGATCCGGACAGTAGGAGATCCGGTATTGACAAAGACCTGTAAAGAAATTAAAGAGATAACACCAAAGATTTTGGAACTGGCAGATGATATGTTAGAAACCATGTATGAAGCCAATGGTGTGGGACTTGCTGCACCGCAGGTTGGAATCTTAAAGAGAATGGTAGTTATTGATATCGGAGATGGTCCGATTCTTATGATTAATCCTGAGATTATCGAGACTTCCGGAACCCAGACAGGGGATGAAGGCTGCTTAAGTCTTCCGGGCAAGGCAGGAACAGTTACAAGACCAAATTATGTAAAAGCCCGTGCATTTAATGAAGATGGTGATGAATATGAGATTGAGGGAACAGAGCTTTTAGCAAGAGCAATCTGTCATGAATTAGACCATCTGGATGGACATATGTATATGGAAAAAGTAGAGGGCGAGCTTCATGATGTAGTCTATGAGGAGGGCTAGAAATGAAAGTAATATTTATGGGAACACCGGATTTTGCGGTGGGTACATTAGAGGCAATTGTGGCAGCAGGCCATGAAGTAGTGCTTGCGGTAACACAGCCGGATAAACCCAAGGGAAGAGGAAAGAGCATGCAGTATCCTCCGGTAAAGGAAGCTGCAATCGCCTATGGAATTGAAGTGTATCAGCCGGAGCGGGTACGTCGCCTGGAATGCATAGAATATCTGGCAAAATATCAGCCGGACATCATTGTGGTAGCAGCCTTTGGACAGATACTTCCAAAAGAAATTTTAGAGATGCCAAAATATGGCTGTATCAATGTCCATGCATCTCTGCTTCCAAAATACCGTGGGGCTGCACCAATCCAGTGGGCAGTAATCAATGGAGAGAAGGCTTCCGGCGTAACGATTATGCGTATGGATGAAGGCCTGGATACCGGAGATATGATAGCATCTGTGGCTGTGGAACTGGATGCACAGGAGACCGGTGGCAGCCTTTTTGATAAATTGCAGGATGCCGGGGCACGATTATGTGTAGAAACCATGAAATCCATTGAAGATGGTACAGCAGTGTATACACCACAGGATAATGAGATTGCAACGCATACCAAAATGATTCAGAAGTCTTTGGGAAAGATTAACTGGTCTTTATCCGCAGCACAGATAGAAAGGCTGATTCGTGGACTGAATCCATGGCCGAGTGCCTATACTTACCTTTCCGGCAAGACATTGAAAATCTGGAAGGCAACGGTACATCCGGGCAATACGGATGCTGCACCGGGAACAGTGGTAAAGGCAGATAAACAGAGCCTTGTCATACAGACAGGCGTTGACCGTCTTTCGCTGGAAGAAGTGCAGTTAGAAGGAAAAAAACGTATGCCGGTTGCCGATTTCTTACGTGGATTTACAATCGGAAACGGAACGGTGCTTGGAACAAAACAGCAATAAAAAGGAGGAATTCATATGCCATATTATTATTGGTGGGACCCGACTTATTTTTTAGTAATTATTGGTGCAGTAATCTGCCTTCTGGCATCTGCCCATGTAAACAATACGTTTAAAAAATATTCAAAATACCGCAGTATGTCCGGAATGACAGGTGCACAGGCGGCACAGAGAATCTTAAATGCAGCAGGCATTTATGATGTGGAAATCCGCCATATTTCCGGAAACCTTACCGACCATTATGACCCGAGAAATAAGACCTTAAGTCTTTCAGACAGTGTCTATGGTTCGGCATCTGTTGCAGCGGTTGGTGTAGCAGCCCATGAGTGCGGACATGCTATCCAGCATCAGAAGAATTATGCACCGCTTACCATTCGTGGTGCCATTGTTCCAGTAGCCAATATCGGATCTACCTTGGCATGGCCGCTGATTCTGATTGGATTATTTATCAGCAGCCGCAGTGGTCAGGCATTGATTACAGCAGGAATCATCTGCTTTTCGCTGGCAGTATTATTTCAGATTGTAACACTTCCGGTAGAATTTAATGCATCGAGAAGAGCAGTAAGAATCCTTGGAGAGACAGGAATCTTAGGAGAACAGGAACTGGGCTATACGAGAAAAGTTTTAGGAGCTGCAGCTTTAACTTATGTAGCGGGAGCAGCTTCAGCGATTCTTCAGTTACTGCGTCTGATTTTATTATTTGGAGGACGACGGGATGACTGATTCGGTGAACAGCCGGGAACTGGTGCTTGCAATTTTGCTGGCGGTAACAAAGGATGGCATATACAGCCATGTGGCGATTTCTGATGTACTGACCAAATATCAGTATCTTGAGAAACAGGAGCGCAGCTTTATTACCAGAGTCAGCGAGGGTACTCTGGAGCGTATGCTGGAGCTTGATTATATTATCAATCAGTTTTCCAGTGTGAAGGTGAATAAAATGAAGCCGGTAATTCGTTGTATTATCCGGAGTGCCGTCTATGAAATGAAATATATGGACAGTGTTCCGGTATCGGCTTCCTGCAACGAAGCAGTAAAGCTTGCAAAGAAAAAGGGCTTTGGAAAGCTTTCCGGATTTGTCAATGGAGTGCTTCGGAATATCGGAAGAAATCTTGATAAGATTGCATACCCGGATAAGAAAAAAGCTTATAAACAGTATTTATCCGTAACCTGTTCCATCCCGGAATGGATGATTACGCTCTGGGAGAAAAATTATTCCTTAGAACGGATTGAAAAGATAGCAGAAGCATTTTTGAAAGAAGAACCACTGACCATAAGATGTAATCTTACGAAGATTACACCAGAAAGCTTGATGAAGCGTTTAAAAAATCGTGGCATGGAAGTGAACATAGATGAAAAACTTCCTTATGCATTGCATGTAAGAGGTGTGGATTATCTTGGCAGCATTCCGGAATTTGCGGAAGGACTTTTTTATGTGCAGGATTTAAGCTCCATGAAGGTGGCTGAGGCGGCAGAGGTAAAAGCAAATGATACTGTCATTGATGTGTGCGGAGCACCCGGTGGAAAGAGTATACATATTGCACAGCTGCTTTCCGGCAGTGGAAGGGTCATCACCAGGGATGTCAGTGAGTATAAAGTCTCTTTGATAGAAGAGAATATCAGACGTCATCAGGTGACCAATATGACAGCCGAGCAGTGGGATGCCCGTGTATCAGATAAAGGCAGTATCGGAAAAGCAGATGTAGTTATTGCCGATTTACCATGTTCCGGACTGGGTGTGCTCCGGAAGAAACCGGACATCAAATACCGGATGCAGCCGGAAGATATCAAGTCACTGATCGCATTACAGCGGGAGATTTTATCCACGGTTCATCAGTATGTGAAGCCGGGTGGCAGAATGATTTACAGTACCTGCACCATTGATGCGGGAGAGAATGAAGAAAATGTTGCGTGGTTTATGGCAAATCATAAAGAATTTGAAGTAGAAAGCATGGAACAGATTCTGCCGGATGAATTAGGCAGTGACGGATTTTTCATTGCCAGATTAAGGAAACAGAATGTATGATAGAAAAAGTTGATGTAAAATCCTTGAATTTAAAAGAATTAGAAGAATTTCTTTTGTCTCTGGGAGAGAAGAAATTCCGGGCAAAGCAGATATATGAATGGATGCACATCCATCATGTCACCTCCTTTGATGAAATGACAAATCTTTCGAAGAATTTAAGGGAGACATTAAAAGAGAAAGCAGACCTTATAGTATTAGAAGAAGAACTGGTACAGATTTCGAAGATTGACGGAACGAGAAAGTACTTATTTGCATTGGCAGATGGGAATATGATAGAAAGTGTGCTGATGAAATATAAGCATGGCAATTCCGTATGTGTTTCTTCCCAGGTGGGCTGCCGTATGGGCTGCCGGTTCTGTGCATCAACACTGGACGGACTGGTGCGTAATCTGACACCATCGGAAATCTTAGAGCAGATATACCGGATTCAGGAGAGCATCGGAGAACGTATTTCCAATGTGGTAGTCATGGGAAGCGGAGAACCTATGGATAATTATGATAATATTGTAAAATTCATTGAACTGCTGACAGACGAGCATGGACTTCATATCAGCCAGAGAAATCTTACGGTATCTACCTGTGGACTGGTGCCACGGATGAAGCAGCTCGCTGATTTGAAGCTTCAGATTACACTGGCACTTTCCCTGCATGCATCCTCACAGGAAAAGAGGAAAGAGCTGATGCCGGTTGCCAACAGTTATGAGCTTTCTGAGGTCTTGGATGCCTGCAGATATTATTTTGACAAGACAGGACGAAGAATCACTTTTGAGTACAGTCTGGTGGGCGGCGTCAATGATACGGATGAGGATGCAGAGCGGCTGGTTAAGCTGGTTTCCGGCATGAACTGCCACATTAATCTGATTCCGGTAAATCCCATTAAAGAGCGGGATTATGTGCAGTCAGACCATGAGGAAATCCTCAAATTTAAAAATAAACTTGAAAAAAACGGAATTAATGTTACTATTAGAAGGGAAATGGGCAGAGATATTGATGGTGCCTGTGGACAGTTAAGAAAGAAATTTTTAGAAAGGTAGGTGGACTATCATGAAGACTTTTTCAATTACAGATATCGGACAAAAGCGCAGCTCCAATCAGGACTATGTCTTTTCCTCTGAGCAGCCGATTGGTAATCTGCCAAATCTTTTCATTGTTGCAGATGGAATGGGAGGACATAAAGCGGGAGATTATGCTTCCAGATATACGGTAGAGACATTGGAGAAGCTGATTCGTGAGTCGACATTGTCAGAGCCGGCTGCAATTATTGAGTCTGCAGTAAAGCAGGCAAATACCATGCTGTTAGAGGAAGCGAATAACCATGAGGAAATGAAGGGAATGGGAACTACTCTGGTAATTTGTACCATTCATGACAACGTGCTTACGGTTGCCAATGTGGGAGACAGCAGACTATATGTAGTAAATCAGGAAATCAGGCAGATTACGAAAGACCATTCGCTGGTAGAAGAAATGGTGCGGATGGGTGAGATGGACAAAGAAACAGCCCGGAATCACCGTGATAAAAACATTATTACAAGGGCAATCGGAGCAGTCCCGGAAGTGGATGTGGATTTCTTTGAGATTAATCTGGATCCGGAAGATGAAATACTTATGTGTACCGATGGATTAACCAACATGGTAGAGGATGCAGATATCAGAAATATTATGCTCAGTCAGCGTGATATTGCAGAACAAGCAGAAAGACTGGTAAAGACTGCCAATGAAAATGGCGGTAAAGACAACATTACAGTAATTGTAATAAAACCATTTTCGGATGAGGTGAAGATATGTTAACAGAGGGAATGTTTATCGCAGAACGTTATGAAATTATTGGGAAAATAGGCGCAGGCGGAATGTCTGATGTTTATAAGGCAAAGGATCATGTCTTAGGACGTTTTGTGGCAATTAAAGTTTTAAAGCAGGAATTCAGTGAAGATGTTAATTTTGTGACAAAGTTCCGTACAGAGGCACAGTCAGCAGCAGGCTTAGAGCATCCAAACATCGTAAATATCTATGATGTCGGAAGCGAAAACGGCATGCATTATATTGTCATGGAGTATGTGGATGGAATCACATTAAAGACATATATTGAGAAGAAAGGCAAACTGACTTACAAAGAAGCAGTCAGCATTGCCATTCAGGTAGGCAGAGGTATTGAGGCTGCACACAATAAAAATATTGTGCACCGTGATATCAAGCCACAGAATATTATTATTTCCACAGAAGGAAAAGTAAAGGTAACCGATTTTGGAATTGCCCGTGCAGCAACTTCCAACACCATTAATTCAGATGTTATGGGTTCCGTACATTATTCTTCTCCGGAGCAGGCAAGAAACGGTTTCGTAGATGGCAAGAGTGATATCTATTCTCTTGGAATTGTCATGTATGAAATGGTAACCGGAAGAGTTCCTTTTGATGGAGATACTACGGTTGCGGTAGCAATCCAGCATTTACAGGAAGAAATGGTTCCACCAACTGCGTATACACCGGACCTTCCAATCAGCTTGGAGAAGATTATTTTAAAATGTACACAGAAGAACCCGGACCGCCGTTATGAGAATATGGGCGAACTGTTGATTGATTTAAAGAAATGTCTGATTAGTCCGAATGAAGATTTTGTTACCATGGTTCCACTTGGCAGCAATGATAAGACCAGAGTCATCGGACAGGATGAATTAGAGCAGATCCGGGAAGGCTCCGGAAAAGTTTCCTATGATGAAGAGGAAGAAGCAGGAGATGAAGAAGAACCGGATGAGGATGAATTAACAGAGGATGATGAGAAAGAGAACGGAATTCTCAATCCGAAGATGGAAAAAGCAGTTACTATTATGGGAATTGTCGCTGCAGTTATCATCGTAGGAATCGTCATTTGCCTGGTTGGTAATATCCTTGGAATTTTCCGATTTGGCGGCAGCAAGAAAAATGATACCGAGACAGAGATTGCAACAGAAACCGAAACAGACACCGAAGATAAAATCGAAATGATTGATTTGCGTGGTCTTACTTTTGAAGAAGCACAGAATGAAATCAAAGATAAGAAGCTTGATATCAAGTTAGAAGAAGGCGAGGAGATTTCCTCTGATGATTATGAGGAAGGACAGATTGCCGAGCAGAGTGTGAAGAAGGGTGAATCTGTAAAGGCTGGCGATACCGTTACTGTCCGTATCAGCAGCGGAGCAGGAGATGTTCCGATTCCTGACGTAGCCGGTTATAAGTCTTCGGAAGCACAGAAAAAATTAGAGGATATGGGCTTTAAGGTAAGCACGGATTATGATTACAGCGATACCGTACAGCAGGATTATGTTATCAAGACTACACCGGATATCGGAACCAATGCGAAGAAGGGTGATACCATTACCCTGATTTTAAGCCGTGGTATTGAAAGCGTACAGGTACCGGATGTCAGAGGAAAATCAGAATCTGATGCAAAAAATGAATTAACCGGTGCAGGCTTAAATGTTACAACCAAGACCGATTACAGTGATGATGTGGCAGAAGGCCTTGTTATCAGTCAGGATCCGGTAAATGGCAAATTTGTTGACCGTGGAACAACCGTTACCCTGACCATCAGTTTAGGCAAGAAGACCACATACTATTCTTATAAGAGTGATACATTAGCAGTACCGCAGGATGGCAAGAATTATACCGGCGGAACCGTTACACTGAAAGGTTCTGATGGAAGTACCCTCTGGACAACAACCTTCGAGGGAACAACACCTGGTTCTGTGAATGTAGATAATATTAAAAATATGAGCAGCGGTACCCTTGAGGTTGACTGGACATATACCAACGAAGATGGTACAACAGGAACCAATGTGGTATCGACCTCTGTAAACTTTACTGAAAAATAAGGATGCACATGCAGGGAAAAATAGTCAAAGGAATTTCCGGATTCTACTACGTTCATGTAGTGGAATCCGGAATTTATGAATGTAAGGCAAAAGGAATATTCCGCCAGCAGAAGATGAAACCGCTGGTGGGAGATGATGTAGAGATTGATATTATTTCAGAAGAAAAGAAGACCGGAAATGTCGCAGCAATTCTTCCTAGAAAAAATGCACTGATTCGTCCGGCAGTTGCCAATGTGGATCAGGCTCTTTTGATTTTTGCGGCGGCAAGTCCCAATCCGAATTTTAATCTTTTAGACCGCTTTCTGGTAATGATGGGACGGCAGGATGTTCCGGTAATCCTTTGTTTTAATAAGTGTGATTTGATTACGGAGGAACAGCAGCAGGAGATTGCATCTATTTATGAAGCAAGCGTCTGTAAGATACTCTTTGTCAGTGCAAAAAAGGAACTGGGACTGAAAGAACTTCAGGAAATATTAGAAGGAAAGACTACAACGGTAGCAGGACCTTCCGGAGTGGGAAAATCTTCACTTATTAATCTTTTAGCACCGGAAGCCTGTATGGAAACCGGTGAAATCAGTAAGAAGATAGAGCGCGGTCGGCATACCACAAGACATGCAGAACTGATTCAGCTTAAGGGCGATGGTTATATCATGGATACACCGGGATTTAGTTCTCTTTATCTTCCGGAAATGGAGAAGGAAGAATTGCAGGATTGTTATCCGGAGTTTGCAGCCTTTGAACCGTATTGCAGATTTCAGGGCTGTTCCCATATCAGTGAGCCGGACTGCGGAGTCAAAGAAGCTTTATCAGAAGGAAAGATTCATTCGGTGCGTTATGAGAATTACTGCCAGCTTTATGGAGAATTAAAGGGCAGAAAGAAGTATTAAATAATTAGAGTATCGAAAGAGAAGAGATAGAAAATAGGATATTGAAAATAAGGTACAGCCAAATAAGATACGAAAGAAATATCAGATACAGAAAGGAATCAGACGATGAATTGTTTATCCCCATCTATTTTATCAGCAGATTTTAGTAAATTAGGAGAAGAGATTAAGACGGTAGATGAAGCCGGGGCGCAGTACATTCATATCGATGTAATGGATGGAAGCTTTGTGCCAAGCATTTCTTTTGGAATGCCGGTAATCCGCTCCATTCGAAAATGCACCGATAAAATATTTGATGTTCATCTGATGATTGATGAGCCAATCCGTTATATTGATGAGCTGGTAGACTGTGGAGCCGATTTGATTACGGTGCATGCAGAAAGCTGTAAGCATTTAGACCGGACCATTGAAGCTATTAAGGAACGTGGCATCATTGCAGGAGTAGCATTAAATCCTGCTACACCATTAACTGCCATTGAACATATTTTAGAAAAAGTGGATATGGTATTAATTATGACAGTAAATCCGGGCTTTGGTGGACAGAAGCTGATTCCTTATACTATCGATAAAGTGCGTCAGTTAAAGAAAATGGTGCAGGAGCGGAAGCTGAAGCTTGATATTGAAGTAGATGGCGGCGTAAACCTTTCCAATGTTGAAACATTGATGGATGCAGGAGCAAATATTATTGTTGCCGGAAGCGCAGTTTTTGGCGGAGATGCGGAAGAGAACACCAGATGTTTCTTAAATCTCATTAATGGTGGTAAATAAGATGAAAACATTGATTATCAATGGCGGAACCATAGAGGATGCATTTGCATTAAGTTATATAGAGAGGGTAAAACCGGATTGTATCTTAGCAGCAGACCGTGGCATGGAATTCTGTTATCGCAATCAGATAAAACCGGATGTCATATTAGGAGATTATGATTCGGCAGATAAAACCATATTGGAAGCATTTCGACGGCAAAGCGGCATTGAGTGGCACCAGTATCAGCCGGAGAAGGATTATACCGATTCTGAAATTGCCATCGGAAAAGCTATGGAGCGAAACAGCAGTGAAATCCATATATTGGGCGGCACCGGCACAAGGCTTGACCATGTGTTAGGTAATATACAGCTTCTGATGCAGCCGCTGGCAAAAGATATTCCGTGTTTTCTCATAGATTCCCATAACCGGATTCGCCTGTTGAAAGAGCGCGCGGTTCTTCGAAAGAGTCAGCAGTTCGGAAAGTATGTATCCTTACTTCCTCTTACCACAGAAGTAACCGGAGTAACATTGACCGGAATGAAATATCCTCTGCAGGATGCAGCATTTACCAGTGATAATACATTGGGCGTCAGTAATGAAATTGCAGACGATGAAGCGGTGATAGATTTAAAAAACGGAATATTGATTATGATTGAATCAAGAGACTGATTCTTAAGAGACTGAATTCTGTAAGACGGAAGGAGGTCTCTTTTTTGTTTGACAGAATAGCGGCACAGTCTGTCCGCCACAAATACATTATAAAGTCTGCTAGGAGCACTTGGAATTTCGTCCGACAACAGGCAACGCTGGCACAGGGAAGTGCCAGCGAGGCGCATTTGAACATGGATGTGAATATACGCCGGTTGCCGGAACTGATGAAAGATGCTATAGAAATTCTTAGTGCTCCGGCAGGCTTTATACCTGTATTGGTGTTTGACAGATTGTGCTGCTATTTTATTAAATGCAAAGAAAGGTATTTTCTATATCTTGACAAATTAAAAAAATATAGTACAATACAATTCATAGTAAATAAATAGGAAAAGGATGAAAAGAAAAAATGAACAGAAGTGTAAGAACAAAAATAACAGCACTCGGTCTTTGCGTAACATTAATGTTTACAGCACTGACAGGATGTGGAAATAAGGATACAAAGGAGACCTTAAGCACGGAGCAGCAGTCTGTGACAGAGGTAATTGAGAGTACAGAAAATGTGACAGAAGCAGGAAATGAAGTGACAGAGGGAGCCAGTGAAGAGAATCCGGTTACTTTTACGGATGCACTGGGAAGAGATGTAACCGTAACTTCCCATGACCGTGTGGCAGCCATGATTGGAAGCTTTGCAGATGTCTGGTTATTATCCGGTGGTGAACTAGTGGCAACAGCCAATGACTCCTGGGAGTCATTAGACCTTGACTTAGGAGATGATGTGGTAAATCTTGGAAGTATTCAGGAGCCAAATACAGAAGCATTACTTGCCGCACAGCCGGATCTTGTAATTGCAAGCACCAATACTACTTCTAATGTGGAGATGGAAAATATGCTGACAGAAGCAGGCGTTACAGTAGCATATTTTGATGTATCTGATTTTGACGCATATCTTCAGATGTTAGACATTTGTACAGATATTACCGGAAGAAAAGATTTATATGAGAAAAACGGACTTGAGGTTCAGAAACAGATTGAAGAAATCAAGGCAAGGGTAGATGATTCCCATCCAAGCGTATTATTTTTACGTGCAGCAGCAAGTGGTGTAAAAGCCAAAGGAAGTGAAGGCAGCGTAGGTGGTGAGCTGTTAAAGGATTTGGGATGTGTGAATATTGCAGACAGCGACAGCGGATTATTGGATAATCTGAGCCTTGAAGCAATCGTAACCGCAGATCCGGATTATATTTTCGTGACTACACAGGGAACCGATACAGATGCGGCACTGGAAAATGTGCAGGAAACATTAATTAACAGTCCGGTATGGAGCAGTCTTACTGCAGTGAAAGAGAATCACTATTATGTACTGGATAAACGGCTTTACAACCTGAAACCAAATGCCCGCTGGGGAGAAGCGTATAAAGAACTGGCAGACATTTTATATCAGGAAAACTAAGACGCAGAAACTTAAGTGACAGAGTATAGGCAATAAAGGAGAAGCGGGATGGGATATTTTCCATTTTTTGTGGAACTAAAAGGAAAAAGAGGACTGATTGTCGGTGGCGGTATTGTAGCAGAACGCAAGGTAAGAAAGCTGCTGCCTTATGAACCGGAGCTTCTGGTTGTTGCACCAAAGATTGATGATGGAATCTGGAAACTTTCTGAAGAAATAAAAGAGAAAAGAAAAAAGAACGAAGATACGTCGGAACTTATTTTATCCGAGCGGGATTTTGAAACTACAAATCTGGAAAAAATGGATTTTGTTATTGCGGCAACCTCGGATGAAACATTGAATGCAAGGATTGCAAAGCTTTGTGAAGAGAGGAATATTCTGGTAAATGTTGTAGATGATAAGGAAAAATGTGGATTCCTGTTCCCGTCACTGATTCGGGAAGGAAAGCTCAGTATCGGCATTTCTACCGAAGGAGCAAGTCCAAGAGTAGCAACCACGTTCCGTGCCCGGTTAAGCGCAGACATCCCGGAGCGGATGGAAGAAATCCTGGATTATCTTGAAAAGATTCGTCCTTTTGCAAAAATGGCAATCGAAGATGACAAAAAGAGAGCTGCTTTTCTGATGGAATTGGCAGATGTGTGTATGGGAAAAGGACGTCCCCTGACAGATGCTGAATGCGAAATTTTTCTGGAAAAATATCAAAGCAAAACTCCGAAAGATGTATTGGTGGATAAAGAAGCACCTCTGGACAGGGAAGTACAATTCGGAAAAGAAACACCTTCGGACGAGGAAACACAATCCGGAAAAGAAGCATGTCCGGTCAGAAAAATATGTCCAGGAAAGGTGGTTCTGGTGGGAGCTGGTTGTCTGTCCTATGAATACATAACACTGCGCGGCATGCAGGAAATCAGAAAAGCACAGGTGCTGATTTATGATGCGTTAATTGATACAAGGCTTCTTGATTTTACCATTGAAAACTGTGAAAAAATCTGTGTAGGAAAACGCAGTGGCAGACACAGCATGAAGCAGGAAGCGATTAATATGCTGCTGATAGAGAAAGCAAAAGAAGGCACTCATGTAGTAAGGTTAAAAGGCGGTGACCCATTTGTCTTTGGCAGAGGAAATGAAGAAGTAGACGCACTGACGGAGGCAGGCATTGAAACAGAAGTAATTCCCGGCATTTCATCCTGCATTGCGGTACCGGAGCTAGCCGGAATTCCGGTAACGGAGCGGAAGGTCAGCCGGAGCTTTCATGTAATGACCGGGCATTTTGCCGGAGATGAAGAATCATTAAAAGATGAGATTCACAAAATGGCTGCCATGGATGGAACCTGTGTCTTTCTGATGGGATATACAAGACTGACTGATATTGTAAGAGAATTACAAAACGGCGGTGCAGCGGCAGAAACACCGGTAGCAGTAATTCATGGAACTTCTGATGGAAGCAGCCGGGCGGCTTATGGAACACTTCTTACCATTGAGAAAGAAGTGCAGGAGAAACAGATTCCGATGCCGGCAGTGATTGTGGTAGGAGACACCGTCCGTTTACCGGAGTAAAAAAGAAAAATTTTCAGGACTTTTCGGGAAAATCGAGGTCCTGAAAAAAAATTTCTTACATTTCCTATTGACCATATATGAATTATAGGGTATTATGGTAAATAGTTACAGGGAAGGAGAAAAAAGGAAATGGCGAAAATAGCACAATCTCTGACAGAATTAGTTGGTAATACACCAATACTGGAACTGAAAAATTACGAAGAAGCAAAGCATCTTCCGGCACACCTTTTAGCAAAGCTTGAGTATTTTAATCCATTGGGCAGCGTAAAAGACCGTGTGGCAGAAGCAATGATAGAACAGGGGATAAAAGACGGACTGATTAATGACAAGACCGTTATTATAGAACCGACCAGTGGCAATACCGGAATCGGGCTGGCATTTGTATGTGCAGCCAAAAAGCTGCACCTGATTTTAACCATGCCGGATACCATGAGTGTTGAACGAAGAAAGATTGTAACAGCACTGGGGGCAGAAGTGGTACTGACCCAGGGACGGCTTGGCATGCGTGGCGCAATTGAAAAAGCAGCCCAGTTAAAGGAAGAATATGGAAATGCATTTATTCCACAGCAGTTTGAAAATCCAGTCAATCCAAAAATCCATGAGCTTACTACCGCAGAAGAAATCTGGCGGGATACGGACGGGAAGATAGACATCTTTGTAGCTTCCGTAGGAACCGGCGGAACACTGACCGGAACAGCAAGAGGCTTAAAGGCAAAGAAAGCAGACATTAAGATTGTGGCAGTAGAACCTGCAACTTCCGCCGTTCTTTCCGGAAAAGAACCGGGACCACATAAGATACAGGGAATTGGCGCAGGATTTATTCCGAAGGTTATGGATTTGTCACTGGTTGATGAGATTATTCCGGTAGATAATGATGTGGCATTTGATACCACAAGAGAAGTGGCAAAGACGGATGGACTCCTGATTGGAATCTCGTCCGGTGCAGTCTTACATGCAGCAGAAGAACTGGCAGGCAGACCGGAGAATAAAGATAAAAATATTGTTATCTTAATGCCGGACAGCGGAGAGCGGTATTTATCCACCTCATTGTTTGAACTATAGAATCAATGAAAAGAAACAGAAAGGAAATGTTGGGTGACATGCAGAAGAGCAGAGAACAGCAGAGAAAGAAAATTACATATCGTTACCGCATCACTGCACTTTTTCTTGCAGCCATGATGTTACTGCTCAGTGGATGTGGCAGCCAAAAGAGTGATGTCATTACCATAACCAATGTTTCCTATGATCCGACCAGAGAGTTTTATGAAGCATACAATGATTTGTTTATACAGCAGTATGAAGCGGAAACCGGAAAAAAAGTGGAAGTCATCCAGTCTCATGGAGGCTCCGGCATGCAGGCACGTTCTGTAGTGGAAGGTTGTAATGCGGATGTGGTGACACTGGCACTGGCACATGACATTTCGTTGATAGAGGATACCGGATTGATTAATGAGGGCTGGATGGATCAGTTCCCGGATGAATCCGCACCATATACTTCAACCATTGTCTTTCTGGTACGAAAGGGAAATGAGAGAAATATCAAAGACTGGGATGATTTGATTCAACCGGGTGTTGAAGTAATCACGCCGGACCCGAAGAGCAGCGGCGGTGCATGCTGGAACTTTCTGGCAGCATTAAGCTATACAAGGGAAAAGGATTATAGTGAAGCAGAACAAAAGGAATTTTTAAGAGAACTTTATGCCAACGTTTCCGTGATGGATTCCGGAGCAAGAGGTTCCACAACCACCTTTGTGGAAAATGGAAAAGGCGATGTTCTGATTGCATGGGAAAATGAAGCCATGACAGTACTTAAGAATTATCCGGGAGAATATGAACTGATTTCTCCGACGGTCAGTATCTTAGCACAGCCCAGTGTGGCAGTGGTAGATGATAATGTAGATTTCAATGGAACAAGAGATGTGGCAGAAGCATATTTATCTTATTTATATGAAGATGATGCACAGCGGCTCGCCGCAGAGAATGGTTACCGTCCATCCAATCAGGAAATTTTAAAGGAATATGAAGATACCTTTGACCTGACGATGATACTTTGGAGCATTGATGATTTTGGTGGCTGGGATCAGGCATACAAAGATTATTTTGATGATGATGCCTGGTTCGATGAGATATATAACTACTAGAAGAAGAGGCAAGTATGAAAAGACGATTCCGTAAAAATAAAAAAATCAGAGTCATACCGGGATTTCATTTAACGCTTGGAATTACAGTTACAATGCTTTCACTGATTGTACTGATTCCACTGGCATCCGTAATGGTATATTCCTTAAAGTTATCTCCGTCAGAATTTTTCGGACTTCTGACCAAGTCAAATGTATTATATGCATTTGCCACCAGCATCGGATGTTCTTTCTTAGCAGCATGTATCAATGTGGTGTTTGGTGTGATATTAGCCTGGACGCTGACCCGGTATGATTTTCCGGGAAAACGGATTTTAGATGGATTTATTGAACTTCCATTTGCACTGCCTACTGCAGTTGCAGGTATTACTTTATCAAAGATGTATTCTGACACCGGAGTCATCGGAAAGCCGTTAGCAGTCCTTGGAATAAAAGCAGCCTATACCCATGTGGGACTGGTCATTGCACTGGTATTTGTGGGAATTCCATTTGTTGTGCGTTCCGTTCAGCCTGTATTGGAAAAATTGGATGGACAGTATGAAGAAGCAGCTTATATCCTTGGAGCGACACCGTCGAAAACATTTTTCAAGGTAATCTTATCAGAGATGAAACCAGCAATTTTAACTGGATTTGGTCTGGCATTTGCCAGAGGAGTAGGAGAGTATGGAAGCGTTATCTATATATCCGGCAACAGTGCCAAGGAGCATACACAGGTAATTTCCTATGTTATTATGCAGAAATTAAATTATATCGATTATGCCTCTGCAACAGCAATTGCACTGGTTATGTTAATCATATCATTCCTTATTTTATTTGCAGTAAATATCATTCAGATGAAGCAGGCGCAACGCACGAATCAGTTATAGAAGGAGAAAAGTATGAATGAGCTTGAAAAACTGGAAAAAAGAAAAAAACGTACGCGTCATATTCTGATTACAGTCAGTGTACTGTTCCTGTTCCTGATGCTGGTTCTTCCACTGATCTGCATCATTGCAAGTTCCTTAAAAGAAGGATTTGCCTTTTACATACAGTCCATCCGGACAGATTATGTAAAGAGTGCTTTAAAGGTAACTCTGATTGCGACAGTGGCAGCGGTGGTGATTAACACATTCTTTGGATTATGTGTTTCCTGGCTTCTAACCAAGTTTTCCTTCCGAGGAAAACAGGTTCTGGCAACCTTGATTGATATTCCGTTTTCCATTTCACCGGTTATCGTGGGACTGGCATTTTTGATGACATTTGGAAGACTGGGCTGGACCTATCCATTTATCCGGGCAATCAACCAGTTCTTTGGAACAAATATTAGAATCGCTTTTGCAATTCCGGGCGTTATTTTAGCAACGGTATTTGTAACATTCCCTTATGTATCAAGGGAAGTGATTCCGGTTTTGAATGCCCAGGGCAAGGACGAAGAAGAAGCAGCAGCCCTGATGGGAGCCGGCGGACTGAAAATCTTTTTTAAGATTACCTTCCCGCAGATGAAATGGGCATTGCTCTATGGAGTCATCCTTTGTACATCGAGAGCGTTGGGAGAGTTCGGTGCGGTCAATGCTCTGTCAAAGACAAGAGGAGAGACCTTTACACTTCCACTGGAAATCGATGCGTTATATATGTCGGGTACAGAGCAGTCCGTTACTGCAGCATTTGCAGTATCCTCGCTCTTAGTTATTCTGGCAGTTATCATATTATTCCTTCGAAATATTCTGGAATATCGGGCAAAATCAAGAAGGGAGAGCCGCTGATATGTATGTTGAAATGAAAGATATATGCAAACAATATGGCAGTTTTAAAGCTTCTGATCATGTCAGCTTTGGCATTGAAAAAGGAAAACTGGTGGCACTGCTTGGACCATCCGGCAGTGGAAAGACAACACTGCTTCGTATGATTGCAGGACTGGAAAAGCCAAATTCCGGAGATATTTACATCGACGGAAAGCGGGTCAATGATGTACCGGCTTCCAAACGAGGCATTGGATTTGTTTTTCAGAATTACGCATTGTTCCGCTATATGACCGTATATGACAATGTGGCATTTGGACTGGAGCTTCAGAAGGTGCCAAAGAAAGAGATTAAGAAGCGGGTAACGGAGCTTTTGGAGATTACCGGACTTTCCGGTATGGAGAAGCGGTATCCGAACCAGTTGTCCGGCGGACAGCGGCAGAGAGTTGCTTTTGCAAGGGCATTGGCACCAAGACCACAGGTACTGCTTCTGGATGAACCGTTTGCAGCAATTGATGCCAAGGTTCGTTCGGAATTAAGACTCTGGCTTCGCAGTGTGGTTACAAAGCTTGGAATCACCAGCATTTTCGTAACCCATGACCAGGATGAAGCCGTTGAGGTGGCAGATGAGATTATCATTACCAATCACGGAACCATCGAACAGATTGGAACACCGGCAGAGATTTATAATACACCGGATACTCCGTTTGTAGCACAGTTCATCGGACGTTCTTCCCTGGTGGAACATTACGAAGAGCTGCATGGATTTGATAAAATCGAGGGCGCAGCGAAAGCAGTCATCCGACCGGAATTTGTAAAGATACATAAATTTGGCAAAATTGACCGCTATATGAGTGCATCCCAGGATGGCATTGTAAAGGATATCGTATTCCGTGGAAACCGTCTGGATGTTACGGTAGACGTAGGCGGCATAGAGATAATCTGTGAATGGCCATTGGAAAAAGAAAGTCTTGAAATCGGAGAGAAGGTAAGCCTTTTGATTTACCGGTTATATGTGCTGGATAAAGAGCGGACGTATCTCTGTGAAAATAAAGAAATGCAGGAGGATGATGTATTCTACATCTAAGGTGCTATGGAAATTAAGAACAGGAAAATATTGGATACAGACATTTTAATTATTGGCGGTGGAACCGCAGGCTGTTATGCAGCACTGACCATTGCAGAACAGTCCGATGCGAAAGTTATCATTGCAGAGAAAGCCAACATCAAAAGAAGCGGCTGTCTTGCAGCCGGAGTAAATGCCATTAATGCATATATCGTAGAGGGCAGAAAGCCGGAAGATTATGTGGATTATGTCAAAAAGGATGCAGACGGCATCGTAAGAGAAGATTTACTTCTTACCATGTCGGAGGGCTTAAACCGTGTAACAGAGAAAATGGAGAAGCTTGGTCTTGTCATTTTAAAAGATGAAAATGGCAGATATGTGGCAAGAGGAAACCGGAATATCAAAATCAACGGTGAGAATATCAAGCCGTTACTTGCTTCTGCAGTAGAGGTACTGCCAAATGTTACGATTTTAAACCGAGTAGCCATTACCGATTATCTGGTAGAGGAGAACAGGATTTATGGTGCAGTGGGATTTTCCATTGAAGATGAGACAGCAGTAGAAATCCGGGCAAAGAAAGTGCTTTGTGCAACCGGTGGAGCATCCGGTCTTTACCGGCCGAACAATCCGGGATTCTCCAGACATAAGATGTGGTATCCGCCATTTAATACCGGAGCCGGTTATGCTATGGGAATTGAATCGGGAGCAGAGATGACCACTTTTGAAATGCGTTTTATTGCACTGCGTTGCAAAGATACCATCGCACCGACCGGAACCATTGCACAGGGTGTGGGGGCAAAGCAGGTAAATGCCCTTGGCGAAGTGTATGAGACAAAATACGGACTTACCACTTCACAGCGTGTGTATGGAACCGTAAAAGAGAATTTATTAGGACACGGTCCATGTTATCTTCGGACAGAAGGAATCAGTGCAGAGCAGGACGATTCCTTAAAGAAGGCTTATCTTAACATGGCACCAAGCCAGACCTTAAAATGGATTGAACAGGGAAAGAACCCAAGTGAGCAGAATGTGGAAATCGAAGGAACCGAGCCGTATGTGGTAGGTGGACATACCGCCAGTGGTTACTGGGTTGACACCAGAAGAGAATCTACGATTCACGGACTGTATGCAGCCGGAGATGTGGCAGGAGGCTGTCCACAGAAATATGTAACAGGAGCCATGGTCGAGGGCGAGATTGCAGCAAAGGCAATGGTAGAAGACCTTGCAAAAGAAAAGGCTGCAAGCCATGAAATGACGGAAGAAGAAAAAGCATTCTGTGACAACAGGTTTGAAGAAAAGATGAAGGAGTATGATAAGATTTTAACAAATCAGTCCGGTTTATATGATACGGAACAGTTAGAAGAAGCTATGCAGAAGGTAATGGATACCTATGCAGGCGGAATCAGCAATCATTATCAGTTTAATGAAAACCAGCTGAATCTGGCAGAAGAGAAAATCGAAAAGTTAAAGGAACTTTCGAAGGAGCTTGGAGCTTCCAATATGCATGAGCTGATGTTTGTCTATGAGCTTAAGAACCGGCTGACGGTCTGTGAGACACTGATTTATCATCTGAGAGCCAGAAAGGAAACCCGATGGTACAGTTTTGCAGAAAACTTAGATTATCCGGATAAGAGTGATGAGTGGTTAAAATATGTGAATACCAGAAAAGAAAATGGTAAAATCCATGTGCTTTTCCGGGAATTAGTAAAGCGAGGTGAGACCTATGAGCATAGCTATTAATCAAAGCAAATGTGTGGGATGTGGCAGATGCAGTCAGGTCTGTCCGGGAACACTGATTGGAATGGACTCTGACGGAAAGGCATGTATGCTGTATCCGAAGGACTGCTGGGGCTGTTGCTCCTGTATTAAGGAATGTAAGGTAGATGCCATAGCACTTTACTTGGGTGCAGATATGGGCGGCATGGGAAGTAAGATGAGTGTAGCAAGCCGGGAACAATATCTGGACTGGAAGATAGAGAAACGGGATGGCACCGTAGAAACCATCGTTATTGACAGAAAACAATCGAATCAATATTAATAAATCGCCACAGGGTGGCAGAAAGAGGTAAGTATGGGTGAATTATCACATTTGGATGAACTGGAAGCAGAAGCAATTTACATCATAAGAGAGGTGGCCGCAGAGTGCGAGAAGCCGGTTATGCTTTACTCCATTGGAAAAGACAGCTCCGTAATGCTGCATCTTGCCATGAAAGCATTTTATCCGGAGAAGCCGCCATTTCCATTCCTGCATGTAAATACCACATGGAAATTCAAGGAAATGATTCAATTCCGTGATGAGACAGCAAAGAAGCTTGGCATTGAAATGTTAGAGTATATCAATGAAGATGGTGTAAAGAAGGGCATTAACCCATTCGACCATGGCTCTGCATATACCGACATCATGAAAACACAGGCATTGAAACAGGCATTAAATAAATATGGATTTACCGCAGCATTTGGTGGCGGCAGACGAGATGAGGAGAAATCCCGTGCAAAGGAAAGAATATTCTCCTTCCGTAATGAAAATCATGCCTGGGACCCGAAGAACCAGAGACCGGAAATGTGGAAGCTTTACAATGCTAAAATCAATAAAGGCGAAAGCATTCGAGTATTCCCGATTTCCAACTGGACAGAGACTGATATCTGGCAGTATATCAAACGTGAGAAAATTGACATTGTACCATTATATTTTGCAGCAGTACGTCCGGTAGTATATCGTGATGGAAATATTATCATGGTGGATGATGACCGTATGCGTCTGCTTCCGGGAGAAGAAATCCAGTACAAGAGTGTACGTTTCCGTACCTTAGGATGCTATCCTTTGACCGGAGGAACAGAGTCAACAGCAACTACATTGGATGAAATTATCGATGAGACTTTAAGTGCAGTATCTTCCGAGAGAACCACCCGTGTCATTGATAACGAAGCAGCAGGCAGTATGGAAAGAAGAAAGAGAGAGGGGTATTTCTAAGATGAGTGGATTATTAAAATTTATTACATGCGGTAGTGTGGATGACGGAAAGTCCACTTTGATTGGACACATTCTTTATGATGCAAAGCTTTTGTATACAGACCAGGAAAAAGCTCTGGAACTGGATTCCAAAGTAGGAAGCCGCGGTGGAGCAATTGACTATTCTCTTCTGTTGGACGGACTGATGGCAGAGCGTGAGCAGGGTATTACCATTGACGTAGCATACCGTTATTTTACAACAGACAACAGAAGCTTTATCGTAGCAGATACACCGGGTCATGAAGAGTACACCAGAAACATGGCGGTTGGTGCATCCTTTGCAGACCTTGCAGTTATCTTAATTGATGCAAAACAGGGGGTACTGGTACAGACCAGAAGACATGCCAGAATCTGTGCATTAATGGGAATCAAGTTCTTTGTATTTGCAGTAAACAAAATGGATCTGGTAGACTACAGCGAAGAGCGTTTCAAAGAAATCGAAGCACAGATTAAAGAATTAGCAGACGAACTGAAGTTAGAGAGTATTTACATTATTCCGGTTTCTGCAACAGAAGGTGATAATGTAACAACCAAATCCGATAAAATTAGCTGGTACAAGGGAGAGGCATTGCTTCCATACCTTGAAAAAGTAGATGTAACAGAGAAGAAGCAGGAAGAGGGCTTCTATATGCCGGTACAGAGAGTGTGCCGTCCGGACCATACTTTCCGTGGATTCCAGGGACAGATTGAATCCGGTGAAGTAAAAGTCGGAGACGAAATCGTTACCCTGCCAAGCAATGAGCGTGCGCATATCAAGAGCATTTTAGTAGGAGATAAAGACAGCCAGAGTGCCTTTATGGGACAGCCGGTTACACTGCAGCTTGATAAAGAAGTAGACGTATCCAGAGGCTGTGTCATTGCATCCGGCAATAACCTGCCAATCAGCAAATCCTTTACAGCAACCATTCTCTGGATGGATGATGAGGAGCTGACACCGGGAACCGATTATCTGGTAAAACTTGGAACCAAGCAGATTCCTGGTATCTTAAAGAACATTCAGTATAAGATTGATGTAAATACCGGTGAATTTATTCCGGCAGGACAGCTTAAGAAAAATGAGATTGCAGTCTGTGACCTTGATTTGCAGGAGCCGGTTGTTATTGATGAATTCAAAAAGCATAAGACTTTAGGAGAACTGATTCTGATTGACCGTATTTCCAATATGACTTCTGCCTGCGGTGTAGTAGAAGATGCTGCCGTAGATGAGAGCAAGGATTTAAAAGCAGCTTTCGTATATGGAAGTCTTAAGGGAAATGGAGACATTTTTGAAGAGTTCTATTATAACCTTGAGAGTATGACGATTGCCAAGGTACGTCCGGTTCAGAAGACCTATACCATTGGAGACGAAATCCCGGTAAGCGGAGAAAGCTATCAGTATCCGGATGACTTCGATATTGTCATCTTAAGAGAAAGAATCTTTGTACAGGTTCGTGGACGCAAGGTAGAAAAGATTGCACCGCTGGCAGAATACCAGTACAGCAATGTTCCGGTTATCAACGGAAGAGGATTTGCGGTTGCAGTTCATTCAGCACAGGATGCACAGGCATTCTTAGACGAACTGGCTGCTGCAGGTGAAAAGCCATCCAGCGACTTCTTCAATAAGTGGCTGCATTTTGAAACTTATCGTAAGATTGTTTTCAAGGATGAAATCTGGTTGTAAAAATAAGAAAGCTGCGGGGAATACGCTTTTGCGGTTCCCCGTAAAAAATGCGGGATACAGGAGGATTGATATGTCGATTAAGAAAATTGCGGCGATAGCAGGCGTTTCGACAGCCACGGTATCCCGCGTTTTAAATAATCCGGATTATAAATGTTCATCGAAAGGGCTGCGGGATAAAATCTGGCAGATAGCAAGAGAGATGAACTATATGCCAAACGAGGCAGCCAGGAATCTGAAAATGGGTAAGAGTACTACAAAAGACACGATGTATTACCTTGATATTTTAATGACACGGACGGGAAATAATCAGGAAGACCCGTTTTTTAGTGAACTGCTGCGTATTATTGAAAGCCAGATACATAAAAGAAGCTGCATTCTGGTAAGTCTCTGGCATCAGCCAGTTTTTTCCAATGAGAGAAAGTGCCGGCTGGAGAATACAGACCGCATCATAGCAGATATGATGGCGGAGAAGCAGCAAAATAGTGATGGCTTAATTATACTTGGAAAATGTGAGCCCCAGGTGTTAAAGAAGCTTTCTTCCTGCTATAAGGGAATTGTTTCAGTAAATCGTAATTCTACCAATTATCAGGTAGATGAGGTCATCTGTGATGGAAGAAGAATTGCAGCAAAGGCATTGGAATATCTGATTTCTCTGGGACATCGCAAAATTGGATATGTGGGAGATTGTCACAATGAGTCCCGCTATAAAGGCTATCAGGAAACACTTTTCCATCACAATATTGAGATGGACATTCAGTATGTCATTGAAACGGAGCATGCGGAGGCAAACGGATATGCGGTCATGGAGAAGCTGATTCAGAGCGAAAATCCGCCAACTGCTATATACTGTGCCAATGATTTGATTGCCATTGGAATGTTAAAGTGCCTGAATAAGTACCGGAACCGTTATTATGTGCCATCCATTATTGCCAGTGATGATATTGAAGAAGCACAGTATACCCAGCCGATGCTTACTACAGTCAGACTTCCGCGGGAAGAGATGGGTAAGTTTACGATTGATTTATTATTAGACCGCCTTAGTGGTGGACATAAAGCAATTGTACGGACGGAATTAGAAGGAAATCTGATGATACGTGAGAGCTGTACTTCGGTGGAGAATACCAACCGGCTGGAGTATTACATCTAAAGTGATGCAGTTAAAGTACATGTGCGCAAACGTTTACATGGAAAATGACAAAAATGAGAAGAAAATAGTTACAAAAACAGAAAAAATGTTTTATCTTTGTAAAGATTATATAAATTCTATTAAATTAGATTAAAATATTCCGCAGAGTACTTGTGCTCTTCGGAATATTTTTGCTATTATACTTAAGTAAAATCAGTTCATAATAATATTCGATATTCATCTATTATGCAGGTATGTTGAATAACTTGTATTCGTGATAATCTTATATTCATATTTTTCAGAATCTTTTTTATCCAAAATATTTATTTAACAGGGGGAAAATACTTGGCAGATAAGGATTTGGCAGAAAAATATCTGGAATCATTTTCGGATGTTTTTGCTGACATATATAATGTATTACTTTTTCGAAAGGAGATTCTTTTGGAAGAAGGATTGGAAGAGGGACCAACAGAAAGCATCTATAAGGTGGAAGAAAACAATCTTCGGAATCAGTTTCGGGATACTGTGAAATTATATAAGAATGGGTTATACAAAGTGGCATCTTTTGGGATTGAAAATGAGAGTCTGATAGACAAAAATATGCCCATCCGGATTATGGGGTATGATTATGCTGTGTATCGGGCGCAGATTGACCGTGGGGAAGAACGAAAATATCCGGCAATTACGATTGTTTTAAATTTCAGTGATACAGAATGGAAAAGTCCGAATGCGCTATTTGACATTTTAGATGTTTCTCCGGAACTAAGACCGTATGTAAATGATTATAAAATATTTGTTTTTAATATTGCATTTTTGCCGGAGAAAGTCCGAAAAGAGTTTAAGAGCGATTTTAAAATTGTAGCAGATTTTTTTGCAGAAAAACGTCTTGGAAGATATAATCCCAAGGAACATCCGGAGGCAATCTGCCATGTAGAAGCGGTTTTGAATCTACTTCGGGTGTTTACAAATGATAAAACCTATGTCAAAATAGAGAAAACAGTAGCAGAACGTGTGAAGGCAGGAGAGGTGATTATAATGTGTACGTTTGCAGAAGAGATGACCAACAAGGGAATAGAGATTGGTGAAGCGCAGGGCATTAAGATTGGCGAAGCAAAAGGAATTAAAATTGGTGAAACCCGTGGAATTGCCAGAGAAAAAATCAGTGTTGCAAGAAACCTTTTAGACCTTCTGACAGATGAAGTAATCGCAGAAAAGGTCGGACTGGAGCTTGATACGGTGAAAGAACTTAGAGAAGAAACAAAGTAGAGGCATAAGAAATGGATAAAATAGCAGCACCAACTCCGGAACAGTTAAAAAAGCAGGAAGCGTTAAAACAATATTTTGAAAAATTAGGCAGCGTGGCAGTTGCATTCTCAAGTGGTGTGGATTCCACCTATCTTTTGAAAGTGGCGCATGATGTATTAGGAGAGCGGGCAATTGCAGCAACTGCGTCCTCCTGTTCATTTCCAAAGAGAGAGTTAGGAGAAGCAGAAGCATTTTGCCGGAAAGAAAATATAAGACATTTTATTACAGAATCGGAAGAACTTGAAATCGAAGGATTTGCACAGAATCCTAAGAACCGCTGTTATCTTTGCAAGCATGAATTATTTGAAAAGATATTAAAGATTGCAGAAGAACAGAAAATTGTCTATGTGGCGGAAGGCTCTAACCTTGATGATAACGGAGATTATCGTCCGGGATTAAAAGCAGTGGCAGAGCTTGGAATAAAAAGTCCGCTCAGAGACTGTGGTTTTACCAAGCAGGATATCCGTGTTCTTTCGAAGGCATTGAATCTTCCAACCTGGGAAAAGCAGTCCTTTGCCTGTCTGTCATCCCGGTTTGTCTATGGAGAGACCATATCCGAAGAGAAACTTGCAATGGTAGATAAAGCAGAACAGTTATTGCTGGATATGGGATTTCATCAGGTGAGGGTAAGAATTCATGGAATGATGGCAAGGATAGAGATTGAACCGGAAGAGTTTTCAAAACTGATGGAAGTGGAAAACAGGGAAAGAATTATAAAAGCTTTCCGGGAATATGGATTTACCTATGTAACCTTAGATCTTTGCGGTTACCGGATGGGAAGTATGAATGAAACATTGGAAAAGTAAGGAACTTACTCAAAGAAGTAGTAAGTTCCTTCTGCATCAGAGAACGTCTTAAGTGAAGTATGAAATACTTTATTTAAGACGTTTTTTTGTACGCATTCATCCGGAGTGCCTTGAAAGCAGATGGCACCGGATTCCATGACGATAAGTTTGTCTGAAATAGTAAGTGCTTTGGCAAGGTCGTGCAACACCAGAAGAATTGTTTTTCCCTGTGCCTTTAAGATTGGAAGCATCCGGTAGAAATTATTCTGGCTTTCCAAGTCTAAGAAGGTAGTCGGTTCATCCAAAATAATCGTATCGCAGTTCTGGGCTAAAGTCATGGCAAAGAAGACACGCTGTCTTATTCCGCCGGAAAGAGTGTCAGTTGCAACGTTGCGGTAATCCGTAATATGGGTAAATTCCATGGCATCTTCCACTAGTCCGCGGTCTTCTTCGGTGAGGCGTCTCGAAAAACCAAGATAAGGGAAACGTCCATGCTCCACTAAGGTATGAACCGGAAGAGCAGGAATTACTTCGCGAATCTGTGGAAGGAATGCAATTTTCCTGGCACGAAGGTGTCCATTCATATGATAAATATCTTCGCCATCTAATGTGATAGAGCCGTTAAAAAGCTGGCTGGATTTATTTAATACGGAAATCAGCGTTGTTTTGCCACAGCCATTTGGTCCTACGATGGTTGTGATGCTGCCGGTAGGAATTTCAACGGACAGATTTTTTATCAGAGGCACCTTGTGGTAGCCAATGGAAACGGAATTAAATTTAAGCATGGACTCTGCGGCCTCCTTTCTTTCCTAATAAAAGATATAAGAAAAACGGTCCGCCAACAAAAGAAAGAATAATGCCGGCAGGAAGTTCATATGGTGCGGCAATAACACGACCAAGAGTGTCACAGAAGAGGACGAAACTTGCACCTAAGAGAGCGCAAAGGGGAACTAAAAGCCGCAGATCATTGCCGAAGAGCCGTCTTGCAATATGAGGAACAATCAGCCCGACGAAGCTTAAAAGTCCTGCATAGCTTACCACACAGCCTGCCAGTATACTGGAAAGCATCAACAGCAGAAAACGGAGCAGCGATACCGGAATGCCAAGGGAGCGGGCAACATCTTCTCCAAGACTCAGAACATTCATGTGGCTTCCGAAAAAGCAGGAGATGATAACCGCAATGACAATGGCAATGCCGGGAGCAAAAAGCGTTTTTGTGGTGACATCAGAAAGAGAACCAATCATAAAGGTAGTGAGGTTTAAAGTGATATCATCACTTAATAATTTTACCGTATTAATTCCGGCACTTAAAAAAGAAGAAACGGTAATGCCGGCAAGAATGATGGTAGTACGTTTGCTGTCTGCCATATATGCCAGAGCAAAAATAAGAAGTGTCGTAAGGAAGGCACCTGCAAAAGCAAAAATGGCATTGTGAGTTGCACGGCCATGGAAGAGGGCAAGTCCAATCATAACGGCAAATCCGGCTCCGGAATTGACACCAATGGTATTCGGGCTGGCAAGGGAATTATTCATAACAGTCTGTAAGATAACTCCGGCGCAGGATAAACCCATGCCGGCAGCAATGGCGCCAAACATTCGTGGAATTCTGATATGAAAAAGTAAGAGACCTGTGACAGAAGTCCGGTCATTTTGAATCAGACAGGATAAAATCTCTTTTGGATTCAATAAAACACTGCCGAAAAAAAGACTTGCCAACATCATAAGAAGCAGCAGGAAAAACATTCCGGCAAAAGATAAAATGATTTTTTTTCTCGTGTACATAGGAAATCCTTTCCGTTATTCCAGAAATATGTATTGTGTTTCCTGAAAAGTATTGTTGGAACAAAGAATGAGCCTTGGCACGTTCTCGCGCCTGCGGCGGTCGCTTGCGTGAATAAAATAACATATTCGGAGAGAAATAACAATGCTCTGATAAATTAGTATTGACAAATTAGAAAAATATAGTAAAATATAATTCATACAAAACCAATAGGAATAATCGTAAATAGAATTCCTAAGGCAGTTCAAAGTATTTAGTGCACAATAAGACGTGCAGGAATTGGAGCGTAAGATGAAGTTTAATACCGCATTATTACATGGAGATTTTCAGGGAGAACCGAATACAGGTGCAACAACAACTCCGATTTATCAATCCAGTGCATTTGCACATGAGTCGGCAGAGAAGTTAGAAAAGATTTTTCATAATCAGGCACCGGGATATTCCTATACGAGAATCAGTAATCCTACGGTAGATGCATTTGAAAAAAGAGTAACGGCGTTAGAGGGTGGCGTAGCAAGCGTTGCCTGTGCATCAGGAATGGCAGCACTCTACAATGCATTTTGTAATATCCTTCGTTCCGGCGATGAAATCGTATCCAGTGCCAGTCTCTATGGCGGCAGCATTGATTTATTCCGTGACTTAGAGGCATTTGGTATCACAACACATTATGTGGAAAACAATGACCTGGCAGCATTTGAAGCAAAGACCAATGAACATACCCGTCTTTACTTTGCAGAGACCATTGGTAATCCAAGACTTGATGTGACAGATATTACGGCACTTGCAAATCTGGCACATGAGCATCAGATACCGCTCATTATAGATAATACGGTTGCTACTGCATTTTTAGTGAAGCCGCTTTCCTTAGGAGCGGATATTGTAATGAATTCTTCCTCTAAATACATCAATGGTCACAGCAATTCCATCAGCGGAATTATTACGGACAGCGGCAGATTTAAGTGGGATGTGGAAAAATATCCGGGCATGGCAGACTTTAAGAAGTTTGGACCATTTGCCTATACTGCCAAGCTTCGGAATGGGCTGTTCCGCAACACAGGAGCCTGTTTATCTCCGCAGAATGCATTTTATAACTGCATCGGGTTAGAGACACTGGGAATCCGGATGGAGCGTATCTGTGACAATGCAGCAGAACTGGCAAGGTTTTTTGTAAGAGAATATCCGGATGTCACAGTCAATTATCCGGGACTGGAAAGCAGTCCATGGCATGAAATCGCAAAGAAACAGTTTAAGGACCGTTTTGGTGGGATTCTAACCATACGGACCGGAAGCAAGAAACGGGCATTTGATATTATCAATGCATTAAAGCTTCCGCTGATTATTTCCAATATCGGAGATACGAAAACATTAGTGATTCATCCGGAATCTACATTAAATGTACACAGTACCCCGGAAGAAAAAAGAGACGCCGGAGTATTTGATGACTTGATCCGCATCAGTGTCGGAATTGAAGATGTCGAAGATTTAAGCGAAGACTTCAGACAGGCAATGGATCAGAGCAGACCAGAGAAAAGCAAAGAGTAAATGGAGGAAGCAGATAATGGCAAAAATTGATTATGCGGCATTAAAAAAGGGCGGATTTATGCGCCAGAAACAGAAAGGATTCTTTTCTTTAAGAATTCAGGTAGTTGGAGGAAACCTGACAGCAGAAAATATTAAAGCAGTAGCAGATGTGGCAGAAAAATATGGAAAAGGCTATGTTCATATGACTTCCAGACAGGGCATTGAGATTCCATTTATCAACTTTGAAGATATAGAAGAGGTTCGTGCAAAGTTAGCAGACGGTGGTGTAAAACCTGGTGTATGTGGACCGAGAGTCCGTACCGTTACCGCATGTCAGGGTTCTGAAATCTGCCCAAGCGGATGTATCGATACCTACAGCCTGGCAAAGAAATTAGATGAGCATTACTTCGGAAGAGAGCTTCCGCACAAATTTAAATTTGGTGTTACCGGATGTCAGAACAACTGTCTTAAGGCAGAAGAAAATGATATCGGTGTAAAAGGAGGTATGGAAGTAAGTTGGATAGCAGATAAATGTATCAATTGTGGTGTCTGCGAAAAGGCATGCCGTGAAGATGCTATCAAATGTACCGGAACAGAAGTTACCATTGATTATGATAAATGTACCAACTGCGGCCGTTGTGTAAAATCCTGCCCTACAGATGCATGGGAAGGAAAGAGCGGATATATCGTATCCTTTGGTGGATTATTTGGAAATCATATTTACAAAGGAGAACAGTTACTTCCACTGATTACCGATGAAGAGACATTATTCCGTGTGACTGATGCAGCCATTGGATTCTTTGAAGAGCATGCAAATCCGGGTGAGCGTTTCCGTTTACTTTTACAGCGTGTAGGAGAAGATGAATTCCGCAAAGTAATCCGCAATGCATTTGAAGAAAAATAAAGTTGCCGGAAGCAGCAGAAAAAGAAAAAATCGGAATGGAAATTCAAAATAAAAATTATTATACGAGGAGAAATAAGATGGAAATCGAAGGAATCAGAATTGATGACACAGTAGATATAACCGATAAAGTGTGCCCGCTTACTTTTGTAAAGGCAAAGGTTGCAATTGATGAGTTAGAGGATGGCGAAGTCATTGCAATCCGTATGAATGACGGCGAGCCGGTACAGAACGTACCACGCAGTATTAAAGAAGAAGGACATCAGATTTTAAAACTGGTTAATAACGAAGATGGAACCTATAACCTCATTGTAAAGAAGGTTGAGGACTAAACATCTGGAAGGGAGAAAGAAATGGCAGAACGCGTAACAAAAGACACTTTTGAAGAAAAAGTATTGAAGAGCAGCCTTCCGGTGCTGATTGATTTTTACTCAGACAGTTGTGTTCCGTGCAAGAAAATGTCACCGGTCATTGGTGCTATCGCAGACGAACAGGCAGAGAGATTAAATGTCTATAAAGTAAATACCAACTTTGATTCAGAACTGGCAGAGAAATACAGTGTAATGTCTGTACCGACCATTGTACTCTTCAAGGATGGCGAAGAAATTGCCCGTAAGAGTGGTGCAGAGAAAAAAGCGGTACTTGAGGAGTGGATTACCCAGTCCCTTGACAAATAAAAATAAAGAAAAGTGAGAGGAAGGAAATTATGCAGATTACAGTAGCAGGCGAAAAGAAAGAAGTAAAAGACGGATTAACACTTCCGGAATTAATTGAGCAGGAAAATGTAGAGACACCGGAATATGTAACCGTATCCATTAACGATGAATTTATAGAAACAGAAGCAAAGGCAACAACCGTTCTTAAGGATGGTGATAATGTAGAATTCCTTTACTTCATGGGAGGTGGAAGCTATGGCATTAACGGATGAGCAGATTGAACGTTATTCCAGACATATCATTTTAAAAGAAGTTGGCGCTAAGGGTCAGAAAAAACTTTTAAATGCAAAAGTTTTAATCATCGGAGCAGGCGGACTTGGAGCACCGGCAGCAATGTATCTTGGAGCAGCAGGTGTAGGTACCATCGGAATTGCAGATGCAGATGAAGTAGATTTAAGTAACCTTCAGAGACAGATTATTCATCAGACAGCAGATGTTGGCAAAGCAAAAGTGCAGTCTGCAAAAGAGACCATTAATGCAATGAACCCGGATGTAGAAGTCCGTACATATCGTGAATTCATTACCAGTGAAAATATCATGGACATCATTGCAGATTATGATTTTATCATTGACGGAACCGATAACTTCCCGGCAAAATTCTTAATTAATGATGCCTGTGTTATGGCAAAGAAACCATTTTCCCATGCAGGAATCATCCGTTTCAAAGGTCAGTTAATGACCTATGTTCCGGGAGAGGGACCATGTTACCGTTGTGTATTTAAGAATCCACCACCAAAGGATGCCGTACCGACCTGTAAGCAGGCTGGTGTTATCGGCGCAATGGGTGGTGTCATCGGAAGCCTTCAGGCAATGGAAGCAATCAAATACATCCTTGGAGTAGGAGATCTGCTGACCGGTCAGTTATTGACCTATGATGCAATTAAGCAGGAATTCCACAAGATTAAGCTTCCTTGGAATGGCAAGGGATGTGCCGTTTGTGGAGAACATCCGACCATAACAGAGCTGATTGATTATGAACAGGCAGAATGTACAGATAAATAAATGTATCAGTAAATAAATGTTATCAGATACATAACCCATGAAACATAGAAAGAGGATAGCATGATTTCATTAAAAAAAGCAGATTATGAAAAAATACTGGCACATGCCAAAAGCTGTGTACCAGAAGAGGCTTGCGGACTGATTGCAGGAACCAAAGATGGAGAGGATAAGGTGGTAGAAAAGGTATATCTGTTGACCAATATCGACCATTCCAATGAGCATTTCACACTGGATCCGAAAGAGCAGTTAGCAGCCGTAAAGGATATGCGTGCCAATGGTCTCATGCCTTTAGGCAACTGGCACTCCCATCCGGAATCTCCTTCAAGACCATCCGAAGAAGATAAGCGTCTTGCATATGACAGTAAAGCAAGCTATATGATTCTCTCTCTGATGGAACCGGAACAGCCGGTACTCAATTCATTTCATATTGAAGGCGACGAATCAACGAAGGAAGATCTGGTAATATGTTAGATGTAGTTATCATTGGAAGTGGACCGGCAGGTTTAAGTGCGGCAATCTATGCTAAGCGGGCAAACCTCGATGCGGTTGTACTGGAAAAAGAATATCTTGGAACCGGACAGATTGCATACAGCAGCCGGGTAGATAATTACCCGGGACTGCCGGGCAAAGATGGTTATTCTTTAGGAGAGGCATTCTTAGAGCATGCCGAAGGACTTGGAGTAACCATTGAAGAAGCAGAGGTTACAGCCATTACCAAAAAAGAGCAAAGCTTTGTCATTTCCTGTGAGGATGGAAAGACCATAGAAGCAAAAACTGTAGTCTATGCGGCAGGCTGCCAGAACCGCAGATTAGGGGTGCCGGGAGAAGAAAAGCTGCTGGCAAAAGGAGTTTCTTTTTGTGCAGTCTGTGACGGTGCCTTTTATAAGGGAAAGAAAGCCGCAGTCATCGGTGGTGGAGATACCGCATTGGATGATGCATTGTATTTATCCGATATCTGCGAACAGGTATATCTCATTCACCGGAGAGCAGAATTCCGTGGAGCAGAGAAGACAAAAAAGAAATTAGAAGAGCTTTCCAATGTAACGATACTTACCAATACAAGAGTACAGGAAATCACCGGGGAAGATAAAGTAAATGGTATTATTTTAGATAACGGTGGGACAATAGCTGTAGATGGTGTTTTTGAAGCGGTTGGAATGATTCCAAATACGGAATTATTAAAGAACCTTGACGTTCTCGATGAGAAAGGCTATGTGATTGCAGGAGAAGACTGCAGCAGCAGTCTTGCGGGACTGTTCGTGGCAGGAGATGTGCGGACGAAAAGCCTGCGTCAGGTAGTCACAGCAGTTGCAGATGGTGCAGTGGCAATTCAGTCTGCAACCGGATATATCAAAGGAATGGAATAGAAAGAAGGAAACGTGTGTGAAAGGAATAGTGGACAGTGCTTCGGAACTGATTGGAAAGACGCCGATGCTCTATCTTCATAATTATATGAAAGAGGCAGGTGTAGAGGATGCGGCAATCATTGCCAAGCTGGAATATTTTAATCCGGCAGGTTCGGTAAAAGACCGCGTGGCACTTGCCATGATTGAAGATGCAGAGAGAAAGGGCAAATTAAAGCCAGGAGCTACGATTATCGAGCCAACTTCCGGTAATACGGGAATCGGACTTGCTTCTGTGGCGGCTGCAAAAGGGTATCATGCAATTTTAACATTGCCAGAAACTATGACGGTAGAGCGTCGGAATCTTCTGCAGGCGTATGGAGCACAGATTGTACTGACCTCCGGGTATAAGGGAATGAAGGGTGCAATCGAAAAAGCAGAAGAACTTCATAAAGAGATTCCAGGTTCAATTATTTTAGGACAGTTTGAAAATCCGGCAAATCCAAAAGCCCATGAAGAAACCACAGGACCGGAGATCTGGGAACAGACAGAAGGCAGCGTTGATATTTTTGTGGCAGGAGTCGGAACTGGTGGAACCATAACCGGAGTTGGAAAATATCTGAAAAAACAGAAGAAGTCCGTACACATTGTTGCAGTAGAACCTGCAACCAGCCCGGTACTTTCCCAGGGAAAAGTCGGACCACATAAAATTCAGGGAATCGGTGCCGGATTTATTCCGGACACACTGGATACTTCTGTTTATGACGAGATTATTCCAATCAAAAATGATGATGCCTTTGAAGAAGGACGAGCATTTGCCCGCAGCGAGGGAATTCTTGTGGGAATCAGTGCAGGAGCTGCATTAAAGGCAGCTGTTGAACTGGCAAAACGGAAAGAAAATAAAGGAAAGAACATTGTGGTGCTTCTTCCGGATTCCGGAGACCGCTATTTATCTACTCCTTTGTTTGCAAAATAAAATCAGTGGAAAAGCATCAGGTATTCCGCTATAATATGGTAAAAGGATCAAAAAGACTTTTACGAAAGGAAAAGAAGTATGTTCTATTTTCTTGTGTCGGTAAATATTATAGCGCTTATCCTGATGCTTTTTATGTTGGCAGTCTGCCTTCATAAAAAGCTTTCCAAAGCACAGCTTGCATTTATTATTTATGATATTTTTACCATGCTGTTTGTGGTGGGAGTTCATCTGGAACTGGTGCATTCGGATACCGTTGGTGAGGCACTTGCCGGGCTGTGTATCCAGTATGTGGGACAGGCAGGCTTTCTGATGGCATTTTTATGGTTTGCATCCGAATTTGGCAGATTAAAAATTCCAAAGTTCGTTTATTTTATTCAGGCAGTAATTAATACAATTGTTTTGACAGGAGTATTTACGGCAGAATATCATCCATATTTTTATAAAACAATGCGGATATTGAAAGATGGCATATATCACCGGATTGAAGTTATACCCGGATTCATCTGGAAACTACATTATATACATCTGGGAACGGTAATACTTGCGGTACTTATTTTGTGTATCATGCGTTACGGGGAGAGTTCACCAATTCATAAAAAGCGGATTATTTATATGATAGCAGGTGTGGGAACTTTTGCACTGGAATTAATCTTAAAGGGCCTGGGTGTATTTGGCAGTTATAATCCGGTAGTCATTGCCATGACAATTATGATGTTCTGCATGATGATGGCAATGATTCGTTATGGATATTTTGGTTCTCTGCAGGCTGCGGTGGATAATGCATTTAATCATGGAAAAGAAGGCCTGATTATCCTGGATGCAGAAAATAAAATTATCTCCGTCAATCAGCGTATGAAGGAACTTTTCCCGGAAATAAAGGTAGGAAGTGCCGCAAGCAGGCAAAAAGAAATCCTGCAGGCACTGACAAACCGGGAAAGGCTGTTGCATAAAAATGACCGCATCTATGAACTTCGTATGGAAGATATTGTGGAAAATGGTGAAAAAGATGGCTGCATGCTCTGGTTTATCGATCAGACAGAAAACTTGGAAATGATGCAGAGACTTCGTAGTGCGGATGAAGCCAAGACCAGATTTTTAATGAAAGTGAGCCATGAGCTGCGGACTCCGATGCATACGATACTTGGTATGAATGAAGTGATTTCCGAAGAAACATCAGAAGAGAAAATCCGTAGATATACCAGAGAAATTGCATCTGCCGGTGACAGTATGATTGCACTGATAGAAGAAGTGTTAGATGCTTCACGGTTAGAAAGTGGTACGCTTCAGATAAAGAAGGATGCATTTGCTTTAGAAGATGTTATCAATGACGCAGCAGCCCAGATGAGACCACAGGCAGAGAAGAAATCTTTAAGCTTCCGGCTGCGGATGGAGGAACCATTATTAAAACCAGGAAAACATTTCTATGGAGACAAGGCACATATCCGTCAGATTATCATTAATCTTCTGGAAAATGCGTTGAAATACACAGATGAAGGCTTTGTGGAGCTGGGTGTAGAAAAAGCGGTGGAAAATGGAGATACCTTTTTAAAGATAACTGTGACTGACAGTGGAATCGGAATAGGAAAAGAAGAGCAGGATAAAATCTTTGAAATCTTTGAACGGGGCAATAATGCCAGAAACAGCAGAAAAGACGGAATCGGTCTCGGACTGGATATTGCAAGACAACTGGCAGAGGCTATGGGTGGAAGTCTTAGCCTGATTAGTGAAGTGACAAAGGGAAGTACCTTTACGGTTCGGATTCCGTGGGTAGAAGTATCGGAAAAACATCATTTTACAAAACAGAGTGCGAAAAGTATGAATGCGGATTACAGCAGCTTTACCATTCTTGCGGTAGATGATAATGAGCAGAATCTGATGGTATTAGAACATCTTTTACATAAGACAAAGGTTAAAATGGAAACCGTGATGGATGGAAATACTGCCGTTCAAAAATGTGAAGAGAAAACATATGATTTACTTCTTTTAGACCATATGATGCCAAAGCCGGATGGCATAGAGACGCTGCACCTCATCCGTGCAGATGAGAAAGGACGAAATCATTATACTCAGGCAGTGGCATTTACCGCTAATGCAACAGCTGGTGCAAAAGAATTGTACAAAAGCGAAGGATTTGCAGAGTATATTACCAAGCCGGTAAAACCGGGCACACTGGAGATTATGCTGCAGAAATATCTTAGGGATTATCTGCCGGAAGAAAATATGTTTTTCCAGGGAAACCTGGATGATACAAAGATAACAAAGCTAAGAGGCTTATTACATTATCTTGAGAAGCATGGAATTGCAGCAGAGGAAGGCTTATCCTATGCGGATGGAGATGAACAGTTCTATAAAGAATTGTTAGGCATCTTTGCAAAAGAAAAAGAGAAGAAGCAGCATCATTTAGAGAAAGCGTTCCAATCTCTTAAGATAAATCATGTAGTAACAATGAAAGAAGCTGCAACTATCATAGATTCAGAAGCTGCAACAGATACAGAAATGATGAACAAATTATGGAAAACATTCGTAACTCAGTCCCATGGATTAAAGGGTGAAGCCTGGGGCATCGGAGCCAGAACGCTTGGAGATTTCTTTTACCAGCTGGAGTGTGCCGGAAAAGAAAAAAACATCAAAAAGATAGAGCATTTTTATCCGGAAGCCATGGAAGAGTGGCAGCAGGTAGTAGATGCTGTTCAAAGAGTATTATAAAAAGAGTGTTATTAAGAAAAGCACGTCGATGGAAATACAAAGTGGCTGACCACGAAAATGTATTTTAACGGCGTGCTTTTTCTTATAAGTTGAGTTTTTAGAGCCTTTGTTTACATAGTTTATAGAAAAGAATAATTTAAAAAAACTCAGGAAAGAAAGGTCGCTTTATAATTGTCACCCCATTCCTGCATGGCAGTAAGAATCGGGCGCATGGATTCGCCAAGGTCACTGAGTGCATATTCCACACGAGGCGGAACTTCCGGGTAAACAGTTCTTGTGATAATTCCATCCTCTTCCATGGCACGTAAGCTGTCCGTTAAAACCTTCTGGCTGATTCCTTCTAAATTTTTTTTCAATTCATTAAATCTCCAGGGTCTTTCTAAAAGATTTCTTATAATTAAAAGTTTCCATTTGCTGCCAATTAACTGGACGGTAGTAGCAACCGGACATTCCGGTAATTCGTCTTTTGTCAACATCCGTATCCCTCCATTTGTTTAAAATATGATATTAGATTCAAAAATAATGTAGCATATAAATCAACGTGTGTACAGTGGTTACAAAAAGGTGCCTATGTAATAAAAAAGTGCGTACTTTTTTATTGGAAAAACTCTTGTTATGATAAGTCTGCAACAAGGAAATTGCCGAAAAACAAAAGAATCAGGAGGTAACAAAAATGGCATTATCAAATCTTTCTGGATGGAACAACAAAGCAGACGCTAAGACAAGTACAGCATGTGGAACAGCCTGCGGAGCAGCAGACAAACCGGCGGAGAAACCGGCAGCGTGCGGAACAGCCTGCGGAGCAGCAGACAAACCGGCGGAGAAGCCGGCAGCGTGTGGAACAGCCTGCGGAGCAGCAGACAAACCAGAGGAGAAACCGGCAGCGTGCGGAACAGCTTGTGGTGCATCTGATAAATAAGAAAGATTAGGAAAGAAGGGCAGGATAGGATGAGTCAGTATTTTTCGTTTCAATGGCATATTACAGATGAGTGTGACCAGCGTTGTAAACATTGTTATATTTTTTCGGGAGACGGATGTAAGGAATTAAAAAGCATGACATTCGGCCAGATGCGTGAAGTGGTAGCAAATTGCGAAGACTTCTGCAAGGTTTATAACCGGGTACCATATTTTTATATCACCGGAGGAGATCCTATCCTTCACCCGGATTTCTGGAAGCTGATGGTATTGCTGAAAAGCAAAAATATTCCATTTACATTAATGGGAAATCCTTTTCATTTAAATGATGAAATCTGCAGAATGTTAAAGGTGTGCGGCTGCGAGAAATACCAGATGTCTTTGGATGGAATGCAAAAGACACACGACTGGTTCCGCAAACCGGGCAGCTTTGACTTGACACTGGAAAAGGTTGGCTGCCTTAACCGGGCAGGAATCAAAAGTATTATTATGAGCACCGTATCAAAGACTAATTTAAAGGAAATTCCGGATATTATTGATGCGGTAGTAAAAGCGAAAGTTAAGGTATATGCATTTTCCCGCTATGTCTCAACTGGCGGAGAGGTAGACAGCAATCTGACTCCACAGGAGTATAGAGATTTACTGGAAATCTGTGATGCGAAATATAAAGCATATGAGGCGGCGGGATGTGAGACCTATTTTAATAGAAAAGACCATCTGTGGACATTATACGAATATGAAAACGGTCAGTTCAAATTGCCACAGAATGCAGTGGACGGAATGATTTATGGAGGCTGCAACTGTGGAAACTGTCATATTACAATATCTTCAAACGGAGATGTGATGGCATGCAGAAGAGTGATGGACAGCAAGGTGGCAAATATATTCGAAGACCGGCTGGCAGATGTCTGGCTCTGCCAGATGGAGAAATACCGGGACTATGATAAATTTGTAAAGTGCAGTAAATGTGAACTGAAAGCATGGTGCAGAGGCTGCCCGGCTGTTGCAAACGGAGCAACCGGAAATTTCTACGGAACAGATCCGCAGTGCTGGAAGACAAGAAATGAGATTACCGGGGAGGTGCTATCATGTTAATGGATATCATCAAATCGTGATAATAAAATAGAGGTGACAGAAAATGGATTTGGCGACATGTTTAAAGAAAATGCAGTTAGTAGGTGTGCTGGCATTTGCAACGGTGGATGCAGATGGAGCACCACAGATTCGAAATATCAGTGCGATACATTATGAAGAAGATGCAATTTACTTTTTTACAGCAAGAGGAAAAAATTTCTGCAGGGAGCTTCAACAGGATGGCAGAGTGCAGATTCTTTGTTATACCAGATATAAGGAAATGATTCGGATGTCCGGAAAAGCTTATGCAGTGGCGGAGAGCAAACAGGAAAAATGGCGGGACATTATTTTTGAAGAACAGCCTTATCTTGGCAATGTATATCCGGGCGATACCAGAAATATCGGAATTGTTTTCTGCATCGACAGAGCAGAAATAGAATATTTTAATCTGGGTGTTAATCCCGTATTCCGGGAGACATATCAATTGGGAAATGCTAGAATAGAAGAAAAGGGATATTACATAACGGATGCCTGCATCGGATGTGGTACCTGTCAGAGCAGTTGTCCGCAACGCTGTATCACAGAAGGCGAGCCATTTACAATACAGCAGAATCATTGCTTGCACTGCGGAAGCTGTTATGAAAATTGTCCGGTGCAGGCAATTGAAAGAAGAGGATAGCATGAATCAGTCAGAGAGAAGACGTTATTTAATCGAAAGATTGTTAGAAGAGCGGAAGGGATATTGGAAAGAAGATAAGACCATGCAGATTCCAGCCGGAAAAGAAGAACAGAAAACACTGCTCCGGTCACTGATGAATGTCAGAATGCCATCTGCTATAGATGAAGAGTTTTTGCACATACAGGATGCTTATTTGCAGCAGGCAAATGCCGAAAAGGGAATCGTGACATTTTCTGAAATGGAAGAATTAGAGCCGGAGCTTTATCTTTACAAGGGAGACATTATGAGACTTAAGGTGGGTGCCATTGTAAATGCTGCCAACAGCGGAATGACAGGCTGTTACCAGCCCTGCCATAACTGCATTGACAACTGTATCCATACTTATGCGGGAGTCCAGCTGCGGTTAGCATGTGCGAAGCTGATGCAAAGACAGGGACATGAAGAACCAACCGGTCAGGCGAAGCTTACATCTGCTTATAATCTTCCCTGTGAATATGTGATTCACACAGTAGGACCGATTGTAAGTGGCAGGCTTACAAAGAAACATGAGGAACTTCTTTCTTCCTGCTATCAGTCCTGTCTGGAAGCAGCCGATGAAAAGAACTTAGAGTCCATTGCCTTCTGTTGCATTTCTACTGGTGTATTTATGTTTCCAAATGAGCGGGCGGCTGAGATTGCAGTGGAAACGGTGAAAGCATATAAAAAGAGAACTGGAAGCCGGATAAAAGTAGTCTTTAATGTTTTTAAGGATTATGATGAAGCGTTTTACAGAGACCTGTTGTAAGTGAGAAAAATTAAGTTAAGGAGTACACATGAAAATAACGTTTGAAAACTTCCTTTGCGGAATACCGGCAAGGGATTATATCACTCAGGATATTCCATATCAGGAACAGATAAATGAAGCTGGAAAGATGTTAAAGGATGCCGATTATGTTCTGATTGGTGCGGGAGCCGGAATGAGCACGGCAGCAGGTGCACAGTATGGCGGCAGCTTTTTTGAAGAAAATTTTGGAGAATTCCAGAAAAAGTATGGAAAAGGGCCTTATATGCAGGATATGTATTCGGCAGGTTTTTATCCGTATCCGGATGAAGAAAGCTATTGGGGCTACTGGTCGAAGCAGGCACTACTCGGTGGCATGGAACTGGATGTGACACCACTTCATAAGTGTTTATTAGAGACTTTTTCTGATAAAAATATATTTGTATTAAGTACCAATGCAGATGGGCAGTTTGTGAAAGCCGGACTGCCGGAAGAGAAAATATTCTGTACCCAGGGAGACTATTTTCATATCCAGTGCAGACGGGGCTGCCATAATAAGATTTATGATGCAAGAAAGCTTTTTTCCCAGATGAATCAGGCGAGAAAAGACTGTAAGATTCCATCCTACATGGTACCGAAATGTCCGGTCTGTGGCGGACCAATGGATATGAATCTAAGAAAAGACGGGCATTTTGTGCAGGATGAGGCATGGTATCATGCGGAAAAACTTTTCTCGGAATATCTTAGCGAAGCGGTGCATAAGAAACTTGTATTATTGGAACTTGGCGTTGGATTTAATACGCCGACCATCATCCGTTTCCCATTTGAAAAGCTGGTGCGGGAGCATAAAAATATAAGTCTGATAAGATTAAACCTTGGCGCAGCGGTCGTGCCGGAAAGTTTTGGAAAACGGGCAGTGGGCATTGATGCGGACATGGCAGGAAGTATCCGGGATATTGCTGGCTGTTGTAAATAAGAATGATTGAAATATGATTGATGAACGGCGAATGCTGTTCATGATATCATGCTTGAAAAAGGCGCAGGAAATTTGGTTTGTTTCATAAAAAACAGAGAGGATAAATGCATGAATATATTTGAACTGAAGGAGAGAACACCAAAGAGAATCGAACAATTATTAGCGGTCTAGGAGCAGTCTGTCCGAGCAACCCATTTATTTCTTTCTGACGAAGAAATCAATCAGATTAAAGCGTATGTGCCGCAGGCATTAAGTGATGTTGTCCATTTGGTTATTGCTGAGAGCGAATCCGGTGAAATAGCAGCTTTTTTAGGAACAGAACACAATCGTCTGGAGATGCTTTTTCTGCACCGAAAGAAAGAGGCAGGGGACTTGGCCGGCAGTTGCTTCAATATGGAGTTGAAAACTATGATATAAAAGAAGTCACAGTAAATGAGCAGAATCTTAAGGCAGTTGGCTTCTATGAACACATGGGATTTGAAACGTATAAAAGAACAGATTTTGATGAGGAAGGGAATCCGTATCCACTGTTATATATGAAGTTATTATGAAAATTGTATTAGTTGAAAAATTTTTATTGGGTCATCGTGACCCGATAAATGACCCAATAAAAAGGTGAGGTAGTATTATGTTAGTAGTCAGTTACACAAAATTACGAGATAATATGAAAACATATATGGATAAAGTTACAGATGATAATGAAACAATGATTGTAACACAAAAGGGCAATAAAAATGTTGTAATGCTTTCAGAGGGAGCCTATAACAATTTAATGGAAAATGTTTATGTAATGGGTAATAAAACGAATTATGACTGGTTAATGGAATCCAAAGAACAGCTTGAGAAAGGTAATTTTTCTATCCGGAATCTTGCAGAAGTATCTGTGATGGAATAAAGTTTTCACTGATAATGGATGGAAAACATGAACTTTGAATTTTGATGGTTTCAAAATAAATAAGACTTATGATAACGAAGATAGAGAATGTAATATTATAAAAGTTTAGAGAAGTAGTTCTTTTTGAATTATTTCTCATTTTAATATAAGTTAAAATTTTTTAAATATGTATTATTCTAAAAGACTATATATAGCTTACAATGAAAATGGTCATCTTGTAAAAAATATAATGGATTATTTTTGAACGTTACTTGTTAATGTATGATTAGTATTTGAGAAAATGAGTAAATAGGAATATAATTCATATAAACACAATAAGTCATAAATTTATAGATATGAGGAGAAAATGCATATGAACTCTATTAAAATAGAAAAAGGTGCAATAGATACTCTTAGAAGAATTATTAGATTACATGACAAGATGGATGAGTTCTTAAATAGCAATGATAAAGAACCTTCATGGGACGGAAATATTGTAATATATAAGAATAGTGAATTGAAGGCAGAAGATGTTGAATATACAATTCCAACACAAGTAAAAGGAAAAAATGATGAAAGATTATTGAAAAGAAATAGAATTACTTATCCAGTAGAATATAAACATTTAAGAAATTATTTTAATAATAATGGAATATTTTATTTTGTAATTGCTATTTCAGATGATGGAGAAAAGACAACAATTTTTTATAATGCTTTAACTACCATCAAATTACAATCCATATTAAAAGGAACTGAAAATAAGAATCCAGACCAAACTAAGAATATTCCATTAGTAAGATTAAGAAACAATGATAAAAATGAATTGTATAAGATATTAATGCAATTTGGACATGATAGCAGAGAAGTTGGAAGTGGTGAATTAGTAAAAAAATCTATTTCAATGAAAGATTTAGAAAAAATAGATTCTATTAGAATGACAACCTTTGCATCTAACCAAGATGAATTTTTGGAAAATATAAATTCTGGTGAAGTTTGTGCCTTTGGACATATTGCAAGTGCAGATATATGGGTACCATTTTCATATGATTTCCAAAAACAAATAGAATTATTTGCTTGTGAAAAAATAGCAGATACTTTTAGTATAGATAGAATTCCTTATTATAAGGAATTTGAGATAAGAAAATCAACAGGAAAAAGTGTGATTTTTCAATTTAGTGAAAATTTGTATGTGGATATTGGAGTTAATAAAATAGAATTTAAAGCAAAAACATATATTGACCAAGTAATGAGAGATATACAATTTTTAGAAGCTCTAAAAAATGGAAAAAGTTTTTATATAGGTGATACAAAAATTGGTACATATGAAAATGTAAATTTTGGAGATGATTTAGAAACTACAATTAATGATTTTAAAAATATACAAGAAGCATTGATAAGATTTAATTTAAAACTTGATAAAAAGTTTGCAGATTTTAATGATAAAGATTGGGAGTCAATGGATAATCTTGTTAAATTAGTTCAAAATGGAATAAAACCTAATAAACAAATGACGTGGTATATGTGGTGGTGGCAAGATAAAGCTGTTCCATTTTTTGTTGCATTAGACAAAGATGGTAATGTAAAAATAGAAAATAGTTTATACATGAAATATTTTAGAATTGTTGTAGCAAATTCTGATTATAGAGTTCCGGTATTCATTTTATTTAAAAGAGATATATGGGAAAAGTTATATGATGTAGATGAAAGCGTTTTATTAGAAGAAATAGAATCTTCGATATTTAATAATGAAACAGAAGGAAATTTTTCTCTTTTATTTGTAGAAATTTTATCTGCAGGTAATGTATATTGGAAAATTAATAGATTTCAATTACTAAAAAGAAAAAGAGATTTATCTGAAGATGAATTGCAGGAATTAGAAGATTTAGAGAAAGCAAATAATGACAAGAAGGTATTATGTGCAATAAATATTTTACTTGAAAATAAAAGGAAAGCAAAAAAGTTATTGGATGAAATGGGACAAGAAGATAGGAAATTATTTTTAACATACCCAATTTATAATTTACTGGTATAAATCTACATTCTTGAGTTAAAAATTAAGGAAGGTTAAGATATGAAAAAAATTAATATTTTACAAATTATTTTATCAATAATTGCATTGTGTTCGATAATTGCATTAGTTACTATCTTTATAATCACATTACCTAATTCTATTTCTAAATATCTTATTCTATTTTATTTAATTGCTTTAGGATTTTTGATATTTTCAATGCAAATATCTTCAATAGTTGAAATAAGAAATTTAGATAATAATGAACATGAAAAGACATTTGCATATTTTAAAGATAATTCATGGCAATCATATATTTATCATATAATAATAACTATTCCACTTATGGTAATGGTTATCATAGCAGTGTTTGCTAAAATTACCCATAAGAATGTTATGCCAGAAGTTATATTGCAATTTATTTATTGGTCTATTGCAATTGGAAATTTTATATGGTTCTATTGGCA
>ERZ1034998.32-NODE-32-length-98559-cov-73.190896_pt1 | contig 98559 bp, 77 predicted proteins | sample MGYA00520621_ERZ1034998 | MGnify/ENA primary metagenome ERZ1034998 (study PRJEB33766, sample SAMN09781748) | gut metagenome | biome: gut microbiome | host: Homo sapiens | place: Madagascar | study: EMG produced TPA metagenomics assembly of the PRJNA485056 data set... | reverse complement strand
TGTCGTCCTGCACCTTCAGTGCGTCGGCATCGTAGACATACAGGGGGAAGGAGTCTGTGCTGGGAGATTCCTCACCAGGGTTCTCCACGCTCAAAACCACTTGATAGGTGTCCTTTAGATTGCCGTCCTTCACACTCTGCAATGACAGGGAGAAGCTTCCGGAGGTACCGGATAGGCTCTCTCTGGCCACCTCTTGGGTGGTGTTGTCCTCTGTGACCCGGGTAATGGTCAGCGTGGGCTGTTGAGAGGCCCCGTCAGTGGCGTTTTCCACCGACCAGTCGATATTGACGGCGCTGTCGGTATCCGTGAGGTAAATGCTCTGGGGCGGTGTCAGCTTGGCTGTGGCAGGTGGTGCCTGCACGATGATCCAGGCAAGTGCCGACAGGCGGACGTTCTCACCCTCGGCGTTGGGGTGCGGCATGGAGACCAATACCGTGTAGGCAGGGGTATTGCCGTTGGAGAGCTTGGAGAGCACATTCTCCTCGATCCGCACGCTGTTTTTATCCTTGCCGGCGGTATAAGTCGCAACGGGATTGAGGCCGCTCAGCGCCGCCTCATTCGCGTAGTTGCCCTCATACAGGTCAATCCTGTAATTGAACTCTTTGTCCGGTGCCATCAGCGCGGCGTTGGAGCTCCACAGCACGGTGGCGGGCTGATTTACCCGCGTCACGATGGACGAGCCGCCGGGAATCACCAGTGCCAGGGAATCGCCTGCCGTCACGGTATAGGGCTCTGACTTGCCCGTCACATCATCGGCAGTGTCCTCAGTCCCGTTGTCCGCCGTAAAGGTAAAGGTGACGGCTCCCACCTTGGTTCCTGTGGTGGCAACAACGCCGGTATCCTCGTTGATGGTGGCAATGAGCGTGTCACTGCTGCTCCATTTGCCGGTGGTGTAGCTTGCCTGCTCACCGCCTTCCCCAAAAACCTCGGCCCTAAGCGTGGGGCGGGTGGTTTCGCCGAGGGAAATCGTATAGTCGGCGTCATTCGCTTCCGGGACGATGGTCACCGTGTGCGCGGAAACTTTCTTTGCCACCGTGAACTGCCGGGTCAGGGGAAGAACATTCACCCAGTCAGGAGCGTCTTTCGTGCCCTCGTTGGCCTGCAGCGTCACCGTATAGGTGCGGTCGAAAGCAGAGGGTGCGATTGCATAGTCGCTAATGGTGAAGGCTTCCTTCTCTGTGTCCAGATAGACCTGCAGATGGATTGGTTCAACCGCGGAGTCGTACCTCAGCTCGAGGCGGAAAGGGGCTTCCTTCGGGTCTGTGCCTGCCGGGGTGTGATAATTGCTGTATACGGTCTTGTAGGCCTGCTCCATGTTGGCGTTCATCGTGAACGATGCCTTGCCGTTGGCGTAGGTGGCCGTCAGCTCGGTGGGAGCGTTGCGCATCAAGACGCTCTTCAGCGTAACGTCGCTAATCGGGTCGCTTTGATAGAGTGTGGTATCCAGCGTATGGCCGAAAACATCTTCCACACCGGTCATACCATTGACGGTGACCGTGGTGGCATCCGCATCCTGCACCGGGTACCAGAGCATTGCCGTGACACCGTAGTTGTTCATGGAAAGAGCAGCGGCGGTATACTCTTTGCCATTGATGGTCACGCTGGCGTTTCTAAGATCCACGAACTCGTTAAAGGTAACTGTGATGGGCACGTGCTGTCCGCTGGCATAGGTTCCCGCCGGGGCCGTGACGCTTTGAATGATGGGGGCGTCCGTGTCCAACAGCCTGGCGGTGACGCTGCTGGTATTGACGGTGGCGGAGGCATATGGTTGGTCGTCAATTACACTCTTCATATACAGTCGGAAGGGCAGCCAGTACTTCTGATCCCCTCTGTTTTGCGTGGTAGACTGCAGGGAGATTTTGACCGTACTGCCCTTTTGAATCGTACAGTTCCCCGGTTTCTTTCTGTCGCCGCTGGTGGGCGTCAGATCTGCTTCATCGAACTTGTACTCCATCAGATAGAACGGGGCATGGGGTTGTGTGGCACTATCATAGCCATACGGCGCAGGGCCGGTATAGGTCTCTTTGCCGGGGTTCCAGTCAAACTTGATGCTGGCGTCGATTTGGTATGGCTGATAAAATTTGGATGAGCCGCCGGGAAGCACCGAGTTGCGGGCGCCCTCCAGAATTCCGATGGTATCGCTTAGTGCAACGAAATCCGGATTTTTGGCACCCTCGCCGGCATTGTATTCATCCGCCAGCAAAGGAATATACATATCCCCCTGTATTGTGCCTTCACTTTTGTATGTTTTCTCATAGTCCGGCGCGGTCATTGATGTTTTTATTGCGGGGGCGTCAACCGTCTTTTTTAGCTTGAGCTGACAGTGGTCGGCATAAGCGGCGCCGTCATAGAACACCAGATTTTCCGCATCGTAAAATTCGATCATCCCCAGCAGGTCGCCATAGGAATAAGAATCCTTGAGCCAGTCTGGGTTCCCTCCATTGGTTTGAACCTTGACAGTGATTTTACAACCACCTAAACTGTAAGTTTCGCCTACGTCATAGGTCAGCTTGTAGGACCCGTCGCTTTGCTCGACGACCTTACTCGTCTCGCCTATCGAGACCTCCACATCGGTGATATACTTGCTGAGCTGGCCTCCTTGAATGCGGTAGGAAAAGCCGGCCGGTTTTCCGCGGTATACAGTAAAAGTCCCGGATTTCCATTCGTTGTTTGCTTGTCTCTCCAGTGTTTGGCTCATCATGCCGCTCATATCCACCGTCTCAACGCCCTCAGGCTTTGTGGCAGAGGCGGAATACTGCAAACTGATGCCCTGCAGCTCCAGCTGCTCCATCAGGCTATTGAGATTCTCCAGAGCTTCCCCGGTAAACTCCCTGCCGGAGAAATAGGTGTCCTTGATCCGCTGCAGCTCCTGTTCGATTTGGATCATGGTCTTCAAATCGCCCAGCGCCACCGGAGTCCCATCCACGTCGGCTATACGGGTGAGATCCGTGGCGGGATTTTCCAGCAGCTCCATGACAGCCGCCAGTGTCAACACCTGGCCGTCCAGCGTGATGGTTTGATCCACCTTGAAATTGCCGTCTTCATCCAGCAGCCCCAAAGCGTTCAGCATGGAAAGCACCTGGTCGCTGCTACCGCCAGTCAGGTCGGCGAGCTGCTCCAAAATCGCCTGATTTTCCTCAGGTGTGTTGCCCAGCGAATCGCTCACCGATGCAAACGCAGTTGTCGGCAGCATGGTCAGCACCATGCAGCATAGAAGCAAGATACTGAGTATTCGTTTTTTCATTGGCTTTTCTCCTCCTTTTCGTGTCGGGCGGGCTTATCCTCTCCGCCTTTTCTACAGTTTTCTCTGTTTCTGAGCCGAAAGCACAGCGCAGTGATCGCTGCCGCCGCAGCAAAGGAGACGACGCCCACCAGCACATAGCCGCCTGCGTCCTCCCGCAGAAGCATCGCGCCGAAGCTGCCCCATGCGGCGGTCTGTCCCTGCACTGCAAATGCGTCTGCCGCCTGCATCAGCACCGCGAACAGCAGCATACACGCGGCGCTCAGTCCATATATGCCGCGTTGCTGCCTTCGGCGGTTGTTTTCCCGCACCCGCTGCTTGACGAGTGCGACCCGTCTTGCGGTATCGTACATTTCGTTTGAACCCCCCTTCCGGTTTGTCTGAAACTGTGATAAAAACCCTTTCACTTATATAGGTACAAAAAAACGAAAAAACTCTCACCCAAAACGCATAATTTTTCACAAAAATTTGAGAGCTGCCAAAAAGCAGCTCTCAAAAAGTGGATATTCGGTTATTACTTCCGTGATAATCGGAAAACGGATAGCCTTCCTGCCGCCACCAGCAGCACCGGCAGGGCGTAGGCGATGTACTGCGCCGCGCCGCCGTAGGCGATGAGCAGATTGTAGATGGCATGGAGGGTGATGGCTGCGCCCAGCAGCCCACAGGTGCCTGCAACCTTCAGCCACGTCCGCCGCCACATGTAGGCAAGCCCGCCGCCCACGATCAAGCCGCAGAGGACGTGCATCGCGCCCGTGCCGAAGCCCCGGAAGAAGATGAAGGAGAAGCTGTCCGCGCCGTTCTGGATGAGATAGCACACATTTTCAAAGGTGGCGAAAGTGAGGGCAACCGTGATGGCGGCAGCCTTGATTTTATCCCCCTCCGGCTCAAACACCAGCAGATAGAACACCAGCGGCAGCAGCTTCATCATTTCCTCCACCACCGGCGCGATCTCCGCCGTGGCGGCAAGGGCGTCCGCCTGACACACCGCCGCGAGGAAGGTGTTGATATAGGCCGAGAGCAGGCACACCCCCATCCCGGCAATGCAGAACAGGAAGAAGCGGAGCTGCCGCCTGCCCATGCACAGAGCGGCCACCAGCAGGGGAGATACCATGCAGATGAAGATGTTTTCGATGTAGGTCATGCTTCCACCGCCTCTCTCGTGGCAGGCAGCAGCCCCAGAATCGCAAGCGTCAGCAGCATATCGCACCAGAAGGTTGGACTTGCCGGAGAGGTATCCGGCCAGAAGCAGCCCGCCGTCCACAGCAGGTATTCTGCGTACACAAAGCACAGCACGCCGATGTGAAACCACCGCATATTCCGCGCTGTGCCCGTCTGCGTTTTCGCATAGGCAAGCCCTCGAATGGCGCAGAAGGAGAGCCATATCATCATGCCGCACCAGATCAGGTTGGAGAAAATGTCCCCGAAAGTGCAGTAGAACGCCAGCAGCGGCACGCCGAACACAGGCGCAAGCCATGCCCTGCGGCAGTGGAAACTGCGCTCATTTGTTCCGGTCAGCGTGGCCTGCAAAATGCGTAGGAAAATTACGCTGGCCACCCAGCCGAACTCCGACACATAAAAGACCCGCGGCGTGGTATCGAACAGCAGCAGATACAGCGTCCAGTAGAGCGCACCGAGGGCAAAGCAGCCGTAGAAGCACAGCAGCAGGAAGTACGCCTGCCGCCCACTTTTTCGGCAAGAGATACCCGAAAGTAGCGCACCGACGAATGTGGTCAGTAATTGCAGCAGGTTCTCAATCAGCTCCATGAATTCCCTCGCTTTCTTTGTCCTGCCCGTCCTCACGGTTCATCTGCCGCAGCCGGAAGCACAAAACGGTCACGCACACGCCCAGTAAAAACGCCAGAAGCCCGATGACAATATATCCCAAAGCTACGCCGCTGTGAAAGATGCTTGCCGCAGTTTCAAAGCCGCAATAATCGCCTGTCTGGATGCTTGCGGCAATGCCGGGCATGGCGAGGGACGCGCCTATGAGCAGCACAAGGCACGCCGCCACAGCGGAAGCCATGGTGATCGTATTGCGCCGCAGCCGTTTCTCCTGTTCAATTTTAGCAATGCGCCGCTTGGTCTCCGTGACCCGTTCCTCATGACTCCGCATTTGTGATTCCCTCCCGTTCTAAGAGCCTTCGTAGGCTCTCTTTTCCGCGATACACCATGTTGGTGATCTGTTTTACCGTTTTTCCCGTGACCTCCGCCGCCTGTGCGTAGCTCATATCCTCAAAATAGGTGAGATACAGGACTTCCCGATAGTCCGGGTTCATTTCGCTCATGCAGAAATGCAGAATGCGGTTTCGCTCCTCCGTCCGGATGACCTCCTCCGCCAGCAGCCGTCCGTCCGGCTCGCCGGTCAGCGTATCGAGGCTGAACAGGGGCTTCCGTTTGCTCTTATGGCGCAGCGCCATGTGCCGCGCCGCCTTATAGAGATACGCCTTGAAGCCGCCGTCCCGGATGCGGGGCTTTTTCGTGAACAGATAGGCGAAAACGTCCAGCATCAGCTCCTCCGCCTCGTGAACGTCGTGCAGATAGCCGTCGATATACAGGGTCAGGGGGTCGCCGTATTTTTTCATCAGGGCATTGAGCCCTTCGTCGTCGCCGCTCAGATATTGGCGGTATAAAGCCTCGTCGCAGGTCATAGCGTTCACTTCCTTTTTGCGGATGCTTCCAATTCCAATGCGGAGAGGATCCGCATGGATAATACTCAATACAATACATTATATACGAATATCCGAATAAAAAGCAAGCCCACACGGATGACACACCAAACGAGCAATCCAGAAACTCATTCTCTTCCGGCTCCATTTGCTCCTGTTTTCCAGCTTCTATCGGCTGTTCACTGCTCTGTGCCGGTAACCAAAATAAAAAAAGTCCATGCATCTGTATCTCTACAAACACATGGACGAATTCACTGCCACTCTTGATATTTGGCGTATCCTTCCTACGAATTACTACACACTTTTTTCTTTTACCTAATTTCTTATGCTACCATACTTCCCTGAAAACCTCAATGCGTTTTTCTTAATGGCGCCGGTCTATACCGGCATTTTTATAATAAGCTGCTTTTTCCTGATACATTCTGCGTTCAGCTTCCATCAGCAAGAGGTCAAATCCACGCTCCCAGCTTTCCTGCCATACTGTTCCGACTGCCATTACTACATCTTTTTTCTTCATGCCAGCCTTCATACGCTCTATCCGCTGCTTCAGTTCCTCTTCTCCGATACCTGCACACAGTGCCAGAAGTTCATCCCCTCCAATACGGAACAGTCCATAGTCTGAAAATTCCTCACGGAGTAATTCTCCGGCACGCAGAATGAGCTGGTCACCTGCCTGATGACCTAAAGTATCATTTACCCTTTTCAGTCCTGTAATATCGCAATACACCACACCAAAGCATGAAGTCCCTGATGCATCTGTAACATACTGTTCCATGGCGAACCGGTTTCCAAGTTTCGTAAGCTGGTCACTATAGCTCATCCGTTCCAATTCCCGCACCAGATTACGCCTTCTGATGCTGGAGACAATAAAATATCCCATAATCTGAAGCATATTAGAAGTATAATCCAACATTTTTTCGGGAGGATTATCAACTCCATAAAAACCGATGATTTTCTGACCTTCATACAGCGGAACTACTACCAGCGTTGAAATATTCTGTTGTTTCAGATTCTCATACTGCAGTGGATCACTCTCACGTATATTTTCCAGATTACCAATGATAATATTTTTGCCTTCCCTAAAATTGCGGTACCAGTTCTCGCATACTTCAGCCGGAACATTCTGCAAATTATCTTTCTCAGGCCTGATACCATTTGCTACCCATTCATAGGTGTTATCGTCATTTCCCAATAAGTTTTTTTCAAAAATATAGGTACGTTCTCCATTCAATGCCTTTCCAAGATATTCCAGGATAATTTCCAGTGACTGTTCTGATGTAGGGGCATTTAACGCAATTCTTATGCCCTCATTTATAATAGCCTCCATATTTTCATAGTTTTGAATCAGACTTCCCTGTTTTTCTTCGTTGCTGACATCCAGTGCAATTTCTACCCGGTAACGTCGACCATCCTGTTCCAGCATAGTATCCTTCAACAACAGATGTTTGCCAAGAACCGGATTATAATACTTCCATTCTTTAAACTCACCTTCTACCAGTTCCTGATTATTGCACATACTACAAGGGGCGGCATTATGCTGCATCACCTCATAACATTTCTTTCCTTTTATTTCCTCCTGGGGCTGAAATCCAAAGTTTTCCCGTGTTTTCCGGTTCATATACACAAGCTCATATGTATCAACATCTGAGACATATACAAGTTCATCAAGATTTTCAAAGAAATTCCAAATCTTTTCCACTGTTTCTATCCTTTCCGGCAATTACATTCCTTTAGGCGGTTGCGAAAGGGGACAAAAAGATGATTGCCCCAATAATATCACGGGATTACAGGAGATTTATCTTTATCCGGTATGAAATGCCAACAGTTCTTATAATGCGTGTTTTTCTTGATTATAAACTGTCTTTCCGGTTGCTTTGGCTGAATATCGACGCTGTCCGCCGGGTACAGATGCCACATAATGCCTGCAAGGGGCACAGGGGATTTCGGTATGCGTTGCTTTTTGTCTGGCAACCGGCACAAATTCACATCCATGTTCAATTGTGCCTCGCTGGTACATCCCTGTACCAGCGTTGCCTGTTGCCAGACGAAATTCCCAGTGCCCCTAACAGCCCTTATCAGGCATCTGTGTTTCGGCGAACTGTGTCGATATTCTGACAAACATTGGAAAGACTGTTTTCATAACAAAAAGAAAAACACGCATTTTAGAACTGCGGTATTTCGTAGCAAAAGATAATCCCCTGTGAATCCCGTGATATTCTTCCGGCAGCATCAAAAACAGTCCCATTAATCAGTGACTGCACCAATCAGTTCATTGATATCTTCAACTCCATTATTTTCCATATAATCCTGTATACCATTGATAATATCAATCGTTGCGGTAGGATTAGTAAAGTTTGCAGTTCCCACAGATACTGCGGTTGCTCCTGCCAGTATCAGTTCCAATGCATCTTCCGTGCTCTGTACACCTCCCATTCCGATAATCGGAATATTCACTGCCTGGGCTGCCTGATATACCATACGCACTGCAATTGGATGCACTGCCGGTCCGGACATCCCACCAGTTCTGTTTGCCAAAGCAAATTTTCTGCGGTTTACATCAATCTTCATTCCAGTCAGTGTATTAATCAGGGAAATCACATCTGCTCCGCCTGCTTCTGCCGCTTTTGCCATCTCTGTAATATCCGTTACATTCGGGCTCAATTTCATAATAACCGGCTGTCTTGCATATTTTTTCACTTCTTTTGTAATTTCTTCTACAGAAGCTGCATTCTGTCCAAAGGCAATACCTCCTTCTTTGACATTTGGGCAGGAAATATTGATTTCCAGCATATCTACCGGCTGTTCGGAGAGTCTTTCCACAACTTCTATATAATCGGAGGTTGTTTTACCACATACATTTACAATAATGCGTGTGTCATAGTGGGTAAGAAACGGAATATCACGCTGTACAAATACATCAATACCAGGATTCTGTAAACCGATAGCATTTAACATTCCACCATACACTTCTGCCACACGAGGGGTCGGATTCCCCGGCCATGGTACATTGGCAACACCTTTTGTCACTACTGCACCCAGTTTATTCAAATCTACAAATTCACTGTATTCCTGACCGGAGCCAAAGGTTCCGGATGCTGTCATAATCGGGTTCTTCAATAATACTCCTGCCAGATTCACTCTTGTATTCATTAAAGTTCCACCTCCTCAGCCCGGAAAACCGGTCCTTCTTTACATACACGTTTATTATTGACATTGGAATGTTCGTCCTTGTCCTTAGACTGGCACACGCAGGCTAAGCAGGCTCCGATTCCACAAGCCATACGTTCTTCCATGGAAATCCAGCACTCAATCTGTTTCTCTTTTGCATATTCCTTAATAGCTGCCAGCATCGGCTTTGGTCCGCAGGCATAGATAATATCTGCTGTCAGCCCATTTTCACGGATGGCATCCAATACATTTCCTTCTGTTCCGGCACTTCCGTCCTCAGTTGCCACATAGACTTCTCCTTCTTCACGAAATTCATCCATCAGGAAAAGCTCATCCCGGAAACCAAGTACCATCTGCTTTTCACAGTCCAATTCTTTTGCCAGCTCTAACATTGGTGGAATACCAATTCCACCACCAATTAAGAACGCTTTCTTTTCTTTCTTCGGAAATCCATTTCCCAGCGGTCCTGTTATATTAAGAATTCCGCCGGTATGCATACCGGAAAACTCTTCTGTTCCCTTTCCAACTTTACGGTATACCAGACGGATGGCATTATCCTTTTTATCAATTTCACAGATACTGATTGGTCTTGGAAGCAGCCTGCTTCCTTCATTACAATATACAGATACAAACTGACCTGCTTTTGCATGTGCTGCAATCTCTTCCGTACGCAGCCACATACTGTAAATGTCATCCGCAATTTCTTCCTGGCGGATAATAATCGCTTGTTCTTTAAACTTCTCTGCCATCTTCTTCTCCTATCTTGCCTGTAAAGCTCCATCGATATCTTTTATCATTGCCTCTACTGCTGCTCTGGATGCATCTGCAAAATGCTCTGCTCCAAAAGATGCATATGCTTCCTGCTTATATGCGGCAATGATTCCACGGGATGAATTGACAATTGCACCCAGTCCGTTTTCGTCGAAGTAATGTACTAAGTCCGCTCCTTTTCCACCCTGGGCACCGTATCCCGGAACCAGGATAAAGCTCTTTGGCATTACTTTACGAAGGACTTTTCCAATCTCCGGATAGGTTGCTCCCACTACTGCTCCCACATAGCTATAGTTATCTCCCATGACTTCTTCGCCCCACTGTGCTACCTTTTCACCGACATATTCATACAGTGGTCTGCCATCAATTAATCTGTCCTGGAATTCTCCACTGGATGGATTGCTGGTCTTAACTAAAATAAAAATTCCTTTTTTCTCTTCTTTACATACTTCCAGGAAAGGCTTGATTCCGTCTGAACCCAGATATGGATTAACGGTTGCAAAGTCTTCATCAAAAGCAGAAAGCTTCTTACTTCCCACCTGGACTTTACCAAGATGTCCCACTGCATAAGCTGCGGATGTAGAACCGATATCGCCACGTTTTACATCTCCGATTACCACAAGGTCTTTGGAGTGGCAGTAATCTACTGTCTTCTGATATGCTTTCACACCCTCTGTTCCAAACTGCTCATACATGGCAATCTGTGGTTTTACAGCAGGAATCAGATCATAAGTGGCATCTACAATTGCTTTGTTAAACTGCCAGATTGCTTCTGCCGCACCCTCTAAAGTCTCACCATGCTCCTTAAATGCTGCTGCCTTAATATGTTCCGGAACATAATCTAACATCGGGTCTAAGCCGACAACGATTGGTGCATGGGTTTTCTCGATTTTTTTAATTAATTTGTTAATCATATCTTTAAGCCTTTCTTTTTCTTATTCTTCTGCTGCATCATATACAATTCTGCCTTCACAGATAGTCATCATTACTTTACCGGTTACTTTTCTGCCGTGGAATGGTGTATTCTTTGCTTTCGACCAGAACTTGTTCTTATCAATGGCATAAGTGCATTCCGGATCAAAAAGCATGACATCTGCCATACTTCCCTCTTCCAAAGTTCCTTTCTTCAAATGAAGAATCTGTGCCGGGTTATAGCTCATCTTCTCTACCATCTGCATCGGTGTTAAGTATCCCCCCAGCACAAGTTCTGTATAAGTCAGTGCTGCTGCAGTTTCCATTCCAACAATTCCAAACGGAGCCTTTACCATGCTGTTATTTTTTTCATCTGCTGTATGCGGTGCATGGTCTGTGGAAATGACTTCCATGGTTCCATCGGAAAGTCCCTTTTTCAATGCCTCCACATCCTCTTTCCGGCGGAGTGGCGGATTCATCTTATAATTGGTATCTCCCTCTACCATATCATCTGATGTCAGTGTAAAATGATGCGGACATACCTCTGCGGATACCGGAATATGCTCTAACTTGGCATATTTCACCATGTTTACACTATTCTTCGTGGAGCAGTGGCAAAGATGCAGGTGTGCACCGGTATCTTTGGATAACAGGATATTTCTTGCAATCATGATATCTTCTACGGAATTGGTAATTCCAGCCAGACCCCAACGTTTTGCATTCTCATCCTCGTTGACCACGCCGGAGCCAACCAGATTCTTATCTTCGCAATGTGACAGTACCGGAATGTTACAGTCTCTTGCTACCAGCATGGCATCTCTTGCAAGAAGTGAATTCATGACTGATTTGCCATCTTCACTGATTGCAGGGCTTCCTGCCTCCACCATCTCTTTGATGTCAGCTAATTCCTCTCCCTGCTGTCCTTTTGTTACAGCACCAACCTGTAATACATGCACCAGTCCGACACTTTCTGCCTTATGATGTACATAACGTACCACATCAGCATTATCTACCACCGGCTTGGTATTTGGCATTGCAAGTACCGTGGTATATCCGCCTCTTGCTGCGGAACGGGTTTCTGTTTCAACATCACCCTTATGAGTAAATCCTGGATCCCGCAAATGCACATGCATATCAACGAGTCCCGGCATTACATACAGTCCTTTGGCATCGATAGTCTTCTCTGCCTTTTTCTTGATATTTTTTCCTCTTTTGGTAATGACTCCATCTTCTATGAAAAGGTCCATTACATCATCTGTTTTCGTAGCCGGATCTAAAATGCGGCCACCTTTTATTAAGATTGTCATGTGGAATACCTCCTGTTGCTCCTATTTTAGCATACAAGCAGTTCTGGGGCAATCTGCTCATGCATGTATTTTCTCAAATAGCTCCGGAGGTACATATGCTTCTATACGGATTCCCTCCGGCAGATATTCTTCTGCTATTAATTCTCCTGTTTCTCTTATCTGCTGCAGCAATCCACCCTTGTCATATGGCAGCACTGTCTCAAGATATCGTTTGTTCTCCCGCAGTATCCGGGCGAGGCAGTCTTTCAGTTCTTCTAGTCCATCACCTCTTGCTGCAGATACCCGTAAAGTAATATCTGCCCTGCCATCCCGCAATGGTTCCCGGTCTGTAATAGCATCCTGCTTATTAAACAATGTCAATATCTTTTTATCTGTAACCTCTAACTGGTGCAATGTCTCATATACAATATGCATCTGCTTGGCAGCCTGTGGATTGGATGCATCCACCACATGAATGATAAAATCTGCATACTTAGCTTCCTCTAAAGTACTACGGAAGGCATCAATCAGATGATGCGGCAGTTTTCGGATAAACCCTACCGTATCCGTAAGCAAAAGCTTCTGGCTTCCCGGAAGTTCTAACATTCTGGTAGTCGGGTCTAAGGTTGCAAAAAGTTTATCCTCTGCAAGAATTCCAGCTCCGGTCAGAGCATTTAAAAGGGTTGATTTACCGGCATTGGTATACCCTACAATCGCTGCCACCGGAACATGATTCCGCTGTCTTGCCACACGATTCACTTCCCGGTGCCGTTTCACTTCCTCTAACTCCCGTTTGAGCTGGCTGATTCTTGATGCAATCAGACGACGGTCTACCTCTAACTTTTTCTCTCCCGGACCTCTCGTTCCAATTCCTCCTCCCAGCCTTGACATACTCTTTCCTATGCCGGAAAGACGACTCATGCGGTAACGAAGCTGTGCCAGTTCCACCTGTATCTTTCCTTCACTGGTAGATGCTCTGGCAGCAAAAATATCAAGGATAATTAAGGTTCTGTCCATCACTTTTACGTTCAGGGCATCCGAAAGATTCCGAAGCTGTGCCGGGCTTAGTTCGTCATCGCAGACAATTCCTGTTGCATTGGTCCATGCAATTTCATCCAGCAGATCTTCTACTTTTCCGCTACCAATATAAAGCCCCGGATGTATTGTCTGACGGTTCTGGATTACCCTGCCCACCGTTACTGCTCCGGCAGTCTTCACCAGCTCCTCCAATTCATCCAGGGAGTCTTCTGTATCATCGCCATCCTGGCTGCTTACGCCAACCAGGATGACTCTTTCTTCCATTTCATTGTTTTCAAAAAATTCAGGCATAAAATATCCTTTTCTTACTTTCTATTTACGCAAACACACTCTGTCCGTTCTGGGATAATCCTGCAGAAATATTTAAAATTGAAGCAAAATCATTCTGTAATTCATTTGAGCATTTCTCTGCTTCCTGATAAATTTCTTCTGCTCTTTCCGCATTTTCATCGAACAGTGCCTGCTGCACTTCTTTTCCATAGCCATGGAATCTTCTGTGTTTCTCTGCCAGCGCATTCCAGACCGGTGCAATTGCCGGATTTCCCGGATGCATGGAATGGTAAAAATGACCAAAGCCGCATTTTGTATCATCAAATTGTAACGGAAGGACATTCTTCTCAGTTACCATGGTATGTAAAGTCTCAAGCCATGCCCTATGTGCTTCCATTGCTTTTTGTACATAAGTATCAAAAACTGCATTATCCATACGGTAAAATGCATCACGATTCATTTCTCCTATAACCTTCGCCACATTATCCATACCCGTTTCAACCTGGGTTAATGGTTCTAACGAACCTTTTAAATTTCCATTTATAACGGTCAGCACTTCTGCATCATTGCTGAGATTACTGCACTGGTCCTCAATACAGGACACCTGGGTTTCCAGCACATTCATGGAGCTGCTGATTTCTTCACTGATACCAGCAAGGGAACCAATCGATTCGCTGATGGTTCCAACATTTTTCTTGTTCTCGTCATTAATATTCCATACAGCATTAATCTTCTGATCAATATTGTCAAGAGATGTAATTGCAACATCCACACTCTTAGAACTCTTCTCAGAAGCATCGCGGATTCCTTCTACGAATTCACCCATATTTCCGGTTAACTGCTTGGTTCCCTCTGCCAGCTGACGGATTTCTTCCGCTACAACGGCAAATCCCTTTCCTGCTTCTCCTGCTCTTGCTGCCTCGATTGATGCGTTCAATGCCAGCAGGTTGGTCTGTTCGGAAATTGCATTGATGCCTTCAATGACTTCATTCATATGATTGATAACATCCATCAATGCATCCATATTTTTCTTCATTTCTGTGGATTCTGAGATTGCATCTTTGGATAAATCCCGGATAGCTGTCAGTTCTTCCTGGCCATTCTCTATCTTCTTATAAATATCAGTAGTTTTCTCTGATACATCAATAATTGTATTGGTCAGACCCTCATGGGCATTTCTTACTTCCTCTGCAATACTGGATGTTTCTGCTGTTGCATCATGGATTGTCTTTGTTGCTACATTGACATCTTCTGCTGCCGTTGTCATCTTTACGGTATCATGTCCAACTTTCAGACCCAAAGCACTCATTGTCATAACTGCCTTCATATCTTCCCCATATACCTGTGCAAGCTGACGTCTGCCAGCATTCATGCGTTCATACATATTCTGCAGTTCCGGTGAACCTGCAGCATAATTCTCTTCTTTCATCTCACTAATTGACTGAACCAGATTTATAATTTTTTTATTCTTTCCCAATGCCATATATTTCCTCCAATCAATGCACTTTCTGTGCATTACGTTATACTACTAATTTTGTACTGAATCTTACCGATTGTCAACGACATTTTGTGATATTTTTCCAAAAAATTCAACTTTTTTTGCAATTTCTTTATGCAGAAAATATTTTCAAAAATATTACCAATGCCTGATAATCTCTCATATCTGCCAGTTCTCTTGCAGAATGCATGGCAAGCATCGGAATTCCAATATCCGCTCCCTGCATCGGCAGATAGGAAACCACAATCGGTCCAAGGGTCTGTCCACCCGGCATGCCGGAACGGTTTACCTGCACCTGATATGGAATATCTGTCTTTTTACAAAGCTGCATCACCACCGCTGTTGCCTCACTGTCAGAAAGATACCGCTGGCTGGCAGAAGTCTTTACGGTAATTCCTTTTCCCAATATCACATCATTCGTAATATCTGATTTATTTGTGTAATTCGGGTGTACGGCATGAGCTCCGTCTATAGACAAGAGAAAGCCTCCCCGGAGCATATCATTTACCTCTGTTTCTTCCATTCCAAAGGCTGCACCAATCTTCATTATGATATCCTTAAGAAGACTGCTGTCTGCTCCCTGCTTGGAGCGGCTGCCGATTTCCTCATTATCAAATAATCCTGCCACAACCAGTGAATCTCCGGTCGTTTTTTCACACATTGTCTCCACAATTGCTGCTACCGATGCCAGATTATCAATTCTCGGAGAAGAAAGAAGCTTCTTATCACTTCCTATTAATTCCGGTTCATCCATATTGGTAAGGAATAAATCATAGCTTAAAACCTCATTTGCCTCCGCCCCAAGCTGTTCTTTTAAGTAATCCGTGAAAAACTTCTCTGTAACGTCTCCGTCCTGCTCTATTCCAAGCAGTGGAAGCAGTTCTCTTTGCATATCATATTCCTGTTTTCCGCCTGCCTCACGGTTCAGGTGTGGTGCTAATGACGGAATCACTGCTGCCGGTTCCTCACTTCCGAAAAGCTTTACTTCCGGTGCAAATGGATGTTCCGATTCTAATACCACTTTCCCATAAATTCCAAGTGGACGGTCAAACCATGTATTTTTGAGCATACCGCCATATGGCTCCACATTTAACTGCCTGTAATCCTTCGTCTTCACTTCAGGATTCGGTTTTATTTTAAAACATGGGAAATCTGTATGGGCCAGCATCAGGCGGAGTGCCGTCTTTCTGTCCAGCTGCTCCGGAACAGCGAATGCTACTACCATACCGGAATACGGTCTTACATAGTATTTACCGCCTGCATGAAGCTGCCAGGATTCCTGCAGCTTTAATTCTTCATACCCTGCCTCCTGTAACTGCTTTCCTGTCCATTCTGTTACATGATATGGTGATTTTCCCTTTGACAATAGTTCTGTTATTTTCTGCATGCCATACGCCTTCCTTACATGAATCTGTCTATTACAAGCGCCACTCCGTCTTCATCATTGGAAGTGGTAATATAATCTGCGACCTCTTTTACCTCCGGCTGTGCGTTTGCCATTGCCACACCAAGCCCGGCAAATGCAATCATAGACTTGTCATTAAAGCCATCTCCACAGCAGATCATCTGCTCTTTCTTTTCTCCCAGATATTCTAACAGTTTTCCAAGAGAATATGCCTTATCAATGGATGGTGGAACAATTTCTAAGAAAAACGGTTCTGAGCGAAAAATGTTTAATTGTTCTCCAAAGGTCTGCCGCATCACATCCTGTGCTTTTGCAATCTTTTCCGGTTCTCCTGTCATCAGGAATTTATTTACCGGATAATCTACATATTCTGCGAAATTATCTACCTCTTTTATCGGCATTCCGTTAATTTTTCCCTCGTTACGGCTATATTCATTCACTCCGTTTCCATGGATGATGGTATTTCCTTTATAAGTAAGCACGCCCACACCCAGTCTGCATGCCTGCTCATACACTGCCGGCACCAGTTCTACCGGTATTGTCTTATTGTATACAATCTCTCCGGTCTCATAATTAATAATCTTTCCACCATTAAATGCCAGTACAAATCCGCCATAGCTCTTCAAATCCAGTTCGTCTGCCAGCTTTACGATGCCCCCGGTAGGACGGCCGGATGCCAGCACTACTTTTTTCCCTTCCTTTTGAATCCGCATCAGTGCGTCTTTCGTCTTTGGTGTAATGACTTTCTTTGAATTAGTTAAGGTGCCATCTAAATCCAGCACGATAATCTCATAGGTTTCGCTCATTTTCGTATTGTTCCTCTCTGCCTTTTTCCCTCGTTTTCCTGTCCCATACATTTTGCCCCTTTTGCTTAACGTGTCATCAAAAACAAGTATTCCCGGGCAGCTTCTTCGTCATTCGGATAATTCTTTGTATAATCCTCCATCTCGCTTTTTGCAGATGCGAAATCTCCGCTCTGTTCATATGCCAGTATCAGATTACGCTGCGCCTCCTGCTTCTGTGAGCCTGCATCTAAATCCAGTGCCATCTTAAGATAGTTTATTGCACTGTCATAATTACCTTTTTCTAATTCCATTCCTCCCAGACAGATCAATGCTGTCGGATTATCCTGATTTTCATCAATATATTCTTTATATAATCCGGCTGCCTTCTCATCTTCGCCTTTCACTTCATAGAGCTGTGCCATATACAAAGAAGCTTCCGTGCTCTTTTTATTAATAGCTGTCGTAAGCTCTGTTTCCGCATTATCATAATCTCCCAGTAATAGATAAATTCTGCCTCTCTGGGCATAGTCCTCCGCTGATTTACCACCTGCTTCAATACCTTTTTTCAGATACTCCTGACCTTCGGTCTGCATTCCTGCGGCATAACACTCCTGATACAAAGCAATATACATTTCATAGTCAGTGCCAGCATACTGTGCTGCCAGATTAAAATTTTCTTTTGCTTTATCCATGTCATTTTCTTTCCGGTACAGTTCTCCTAACAGGAAATATGCCTGGGCATTTTTCTTGTCATAATTGATTAATGCCTGATAGGTCTCAATGGCATCCTCTTTCTTTCCTGCAGCATACTGTGCTGCTGCTTTATAATAACAGGTATCTATTTCTTCTTCTCCCACAACTGCCAGCGACTGGTCCAGTGCATTCTGAAATGCATCAATGGCGCCTTCATAGTCACCCTCCTGCATACAGTTGATGCCTATCTGCCGATATGCATCTTTATTATTCTGTGTCTCATCCTCCTCACAGCCGGCCAACAGTAGTCCTGTGGCAAGTACAACTGCCATATATTTTATTTTCTTCATAATTGCCTCGCTTTCATCCGCTTTAGTATAGCAAATTAAGGCTCTTCTTTCAACCTCGCCCCGGCTTGTTTTTCTTCGTTTCCTGTGATACACTGCAAGAAAAATCATGAGTTATTCTCATGCATATAGTTAGGCGATTGCGAATCGGGACAGAAAGATGATTGCCCCAATAATATCACGGATTCACAGGCGATTATCTTTCGCTACGAAATACCACAGTTCTAAAATGCGTGTCTTTCTTTTTGCTATTAAAACAGTCTTTCCAATGTTTGTCAGAATATCGAAACGGTTCGCCGAAGCACAGATGCCTGATAAGGGCTGTTAGGGGCACTGGGAATTTTGTCTGGCAACAGGCAACGCTGGTACAGGGATGTACCAGCGAGGCACAATTGAACATGGATGTGAATTTGTGCCGGTTGCCAGACAAAAAGCAACGCATACCGAAATCCCCTGTGCCCCTTGCAGGCATTATGTGGCATCTGTACCCGGCGGACAGCGTCGATATTCAGCCAAAGCAACCGGAAAGACAGTTTATAATCAAGAAAAACACGCATTATAAGAACTGTTGGCATTTCATACCGGATAAAGATAAATCCCCTGTGAATCCCGTAATATTCTTCCGGCAGTTCCTGTCCCCTTTCGCAATCGCCTGACCAGAATCAGATAAGAAAAGAGGTTTTACTATGTCAGAAAACGAAGCAAAAGAAACCATGCAGGACTTTGAAGCAGAGCTTGAGGCTTCCTTCCGGAAAATCAACGAAGGAGACATCTTAACCGGAACCGTTATCTCTGTGGATGAAGACGCCATCACATTGGACTTAAAGTATTATGCCCCGGGAATCATCAAAGCAGATGAAGTCAGCAACGACCCATCCTTTGTCATTGACGAGCACATTCATCCGGGAGATGTCTTAGAAGCAACGGTCATCCGCCGGGATGATGGAGAAGGCAACATTTTACTTTCCATGAAAGAAGCCAACGAAGTGCTTGCCTGGGATAAGTTAAAAGAGCTGTTGGAAAACGAAACCGTTGTTACCGTAAAGGTCAGTGAAGCGGTAAAAGCCGGTGTGGTTGCATACCTTTATGGCATTCGCGGATTTATTCCGGCTTCACAGATTACCACAGCCTATGTAGAAGATACCGAAAGCTATGTTGGAAAGGAATTAGAAGTCCGTGTCATTACTGTAGATGAGGAAGATGACCGTCTGGTGCTCTCCGGTAAATCCGTTGCTCTTGAAAAAGAAACAGAAGAAAGAAATCATAAGATTGCCATGCTTGTTCCAGGAAGTATCGTAGAAGGAACGGTAGAAAGTCTGATGCCATATGGTGCATTTATCAACCTTGGGGACGGTCTCACCGGACTTGTCCACATTTCCCAGATTTGTGAACGCCGTATCAACAAACCATCCGAAGTATTAAAGGAAGGCCAGTATGTAAAGGCTAAACTTTTAAATACCAACGACGGCAAAATCAGCTTAAGCATGCGTGCATTGGAAGAAGAAATGGTAGATACTTCTGTAGAAGAAAAAGAAGACTTATCCGCCTACACCTCTGATGAAAGTGCTTCTACCAGCCTTGGCGCACTGTTAAAGGGATTGAAGCTCTAAGTCGTATTTCATAAAACGCAACAAGGGACAGATATTTCTATCTGTCCCTCATTGTTTTTAAAGGTTGGAGAATACTTTTATCAAAATTTAGTCTAATTTCCAAATATCTTTGTTGTACTGCTCAATTGTACGGTCAGATGAGAAGAAGCCGGCTTTGCTGATGTTTGTCAGCATCATTTTTGCCCATGCTTTTCTATCTTCATAATCTGCAAGCATTTCATCTTTCTTTGCACGATAAGATTCGAAATCCGGAAGAGTCATGAACCAGTCTTTGTTGATTAACTCATTGAAAAGTCTCTCTAAGTTCTCTGCATTTCCGATTGCTTTCATTTCATCACTTACGATGAAGTCGATTGCACGTTTGATATCTGCATCATTATCATAATACTTGCGTGATACATAATCAGCTTTTGCGTAATGCTCAATTACTTCGTCAGAAGACTCTCCGAAGATGTAGATGTTATCATCTCCTACTAACTGATGCATTTCTACGTTTGCTCCGTCCATGGTTCCGATTGCTACTGCACCATTTAACATGAACTTCATGTTAGATGTTCCGGATGCCTCTTTAGAAGCTAAGGAAATCTGCTCATGGATATCTGCTGCCGGGATTAATTTCTCAGCTAAAGTAACATTGTAGTTCTCTACCATAACAACCTGTAAGTACGGGCTTACTTCCGGGTCATTTGCGATTAACTGCTGTAAGCAGAGAATTAAATGGATAATGTCTTTTGCAATGATGTAAGCCGGAGCTGCCTTTGCACCAAAGATTGCAGTAATCTTTCTTGCCGGTTTCTTTCCTGCTTTGATTTCAAAATATTTGTTAATTACATAGAGTGCATTCATCTGCTGTCTCTTGTACTCATGTAATCTCTTAATCTGAATATCAAATACTGAGTTCTCATCTAAGTCGATGTTCTGTGTTGCCTTTAAGTAGTTCTTAAGAACAACTTTGTTCTCAGTCTTGATTGCAAGTAATTTATCTAATACTGCATCATCATTTACGAACTGTCCTAATTTTTCCAGTTCCATTGCATCTTTCTTGAAGCCTGGTCCAATCAGTTCTTCGATTAAGGATGTTAATCCCTTATCGCAGTGTAATAACCAACGACGGAATGTGATACCGTTTGTCTTGTTGTTGAACTTCTCAGGATAAATCTTGTAGAAGTTATTTAACTCAGAATCTTTTAAGATTTCTGTATGAAGGTATGCAACACCATTTACGCTGAATCCGTAGTGGATATCCATATGAGCCATGTGTACACGTTTTTCATCATCAATGATGTATACAGACTTGTCATCATATTTAGCAACTACACGGTTGTTTAATTCGTAGATGATTGGCATTAACTGTGGAACAACTTTCTCTAAGAAAGAGATTGGCCATTTCTCTAATGCTTCTGCTAAGATGGTGTGATTGGTATATGCACAACACTTGGAAACGATTGCAATAGCCTCGTCCATGCCGATTCCTCTTTCCATTAACAGACGAATCATCTCCGGGATTACCATAGATGGATGGGTATCATTAATCTGGATTACTGCATAATCAGCAAGATCATGCAAGTTACATCCTCTTTCTACTGCCTCATCTAAGATTAACTGTGCAGCGTTGCTTACCATGAAGTACTGCTGGTAAACACGAAGGAGACGTCCCTTGTCATCGCTGTCATCCGGATATAAGAATAATGTCAGGTTTTTCTTGATATCCTCTTTGTCAAAGTCAATTCCATCCCCAACGATGCTCTCATCTACTGTTTCGATATCGAATAAATGAAGCTTGTTGGTTGTGTTTTCATATCCGGTAACATCAATATCATATAATTTTGAAGTTACATTAAATCCACCAAACTGTACCTGATAGCTCTTATCTGTCTTTGTCAGCCAGCTTTCATCCTGAATCCAAGGATTCTTGGTTTCTTTCTGAAGGTTGTTTTCAAATACCTGTTTGAATAATCCGTAATGATAGTTAAGTCCAACTCCATCACCGTTTAATCCTAATGTTGCAATAGAATCAAGGAAGCATGCTGCAAGTCTTCCAAGACCACCGTTACCAAGTGATGGTTCCGGCTCAACCTCTTCAATTGCACAGATGTCTTTGCCATTTGCTGCAAGTACATCTCTCACTTCATCATATACGCCTAAATTAATCAGGTTGTTGGAGAGAAGTTTTCCAATTAAGAACTCTGCGGAAATATAATATAATTTTTTCTTTCCGTTGTGGTTTTCTTTCTTCTCAGCCATTGCTTTTGTCATCTCTAATAATGCGAAGTATAATTCTTCATTAGAGCAATCAGCAATTCCCTTGCTATATTTCTTTGTTACGATTTCCTGTAAATTCATTTTTGACCCTCCGTAAAATTTGAATTCAGTTCGTTCTCTTATGTATGCATTATCTAACATTTCTTTTACATTTTCTTGTAATATACCGATCAAAAGTGGTACAATACTATCATATTTCGGTGATTTTAGAAAAAATCACTTTTTTGTACATTTTGACGAAAGGCGTTTTCCATGAATATTCTCGAATATGAAAATTACCAGGAAAAGAAATCACATGGTTCAGAAAGTTTCCCATATATCACCTATCCCTGTTCAATTCCCTTAGATTTTGAGCGGGTGCCTGCCCACTGGCATGATGAAACGGAAATTATCTACATCAAAAAAGGCTGCGGACTGATTACCGTAGATTTGGAAGAATACCCGGTTCAGGAAGGAAGTATTCTTCTGATTCTTCCGGGACAGGTTCATTCCATTGAACAGTATCTCGATTACAAAATGGAATATATTAATATTATTTTTAAACTGGAAATGCTCCTTGCCAAACAGACAGACATCTGTAACAGCCGCTACTTTACACCGCTTTTAGACGGCACACTGCGGCTTACCACACATTTTACACCGGGTATGCCATTCTATAACGAGGTTGCCGGCTGTATCAATGCTGCGGATGAAGTCTGCAGGACCAATCCCCCGGCCTTCCAGCTTGTGATTAAAGGACAGCTTTTCCTGCTCTTTTCCATTCTGATTTCTAACTGCTGCGAAACAAGTGTCTCCCGCAAGAACCAGAAATCCCTGGAAAAAATGAAACGCATCATTAAATATATTGAGACAAATTATGCCAGTAAAATTTCCATTGAAGAAATGGCAGATGCGCTGGACTTAAGCCAGTCTCATTTTATGAAGTTTTTCAAAAATACCATGGGAACTACTTTTACAGAATATTTAAATGATTACCGGCTGACCATGGCCAGCCGGCTGCTTATTTCGTCTGAAGCTTCTATATTAGACATTGCCGCTGAAGTAGGCTTTGACAACCTCTCTTACTTCAACCGGCTGTTTAAGAAACGCTTTTATGTTACACCCCGTGAGTACCGGAAGCGTTTTGCAGGATAAGTTCTTTTACTTTTTTCATATCCATTGCAGGCAGGTAATAGGTACTGTCCGGCTTTTTGTCATCTTTTGGAGAAATATTCGAATGAATGTAAAAAGTGTCAAGGCCTGCCTCTTTGGCCCCGTTGATGTCACAGCGCACATCATTTCCTATCATCAGTGTTTTCTTCACATCCAGATGATCCTTTTCTATCAGTTGTTCAAAAAAACGGATGTCCGGTTTCTTGGTTCCATAATCGGATGAAATTAAAATATCGTCAAAATATTTTGTAATATCCAAATAATTCATCTCATATTCCGTAAAGATTCTCTGGGCATTGGATAAAAGATATACCTTTTTACCACATTTTTTCAATGCTTTTAATAATTCTCTTACGCCATCATAAATCCGCACATACTCCATGGTCAGTACCCGGAAGAACTGTCCGGTATGAACTGCCAGCGCATCATCAGCCTTTATCCCCTTCTTCGCATAAAGCTCTTTGAATACTTCTTCAATACGAATCTCCGGAAATGCCTCATGGGCATAGTGTGGCTCCTTTTCCAACTCTCCCTTTAAATCTGTCTCTTTGCTTTGAATCAATGCCAGATAAGATTCCTGTAATTCCTGCGGGTCATATAAAGCTCCATGAAATCCGTAAAACAGACTCAGTTTTTCCCATACCTTAGCATCGTTTTCCTCTGTATGGATATCTACCAGTGTTCCATACAGGTCAAACACATAATTGTCGTACATATTACCTTCCATCCCCTACTTTTATTTAAACATCTTTGTCTTAGCAAAGATTAATGCAACAATGAGACTGCATACCACTGCGATTAATACGATAATAAGAAATCCATAAGGACTCTCTGCAAACGGCATTCCCTTTGCAGCCACATTCATGCCATACGCTGAGAATATCATAGTCGGAACAGAAAGTACAGCTGTTATTATGGCAAGCACCTTCATTACCACATTCAGATTGTTGGAAATAACGGATGCAAAAGCATCCATCATTCCGCTCAAAATGCCGCTGTAAATATTTGCCATCTCAATTGCCTGCTTGTTTTCAACAATAACATCCTCAAGAAGTTCTTCATCTTCCTGATATTTTTTAATATTGTCATTTTTAAATAATTTCTCCAGTACCACCTCATTGGAGCGGAGTGCTGTCGTAAAGTAAACCAGACTCTTTTCCAGTTTCAAAAGTTCAATTAACTCCCGGTTCTGTGTGGACTTGTGCAGCTTGTTTTCCACAATTTCGCTCTGGCGGTCAATACTTCTTAAGTACTGTAAGAAAAGAGAGGATGTCCGGTACAAAATCTGAAGCACAAAGCGGGAACGCATGGCAGGATTAAAATCCCGCACCGTGCCATTGGCAAATGCTTCTAATATCGGAGTCTTCTCAAGACTTACTGTAATGACTGCTTTTTTTACCACAAAAATAGAAAGTGGAATGGTATCATAAAGTTCCTTATCATTATGGGTTTCAATATTCGGGATATTAACCAATACCATGGTATAATTCTCGTCTGTTTCAATACGCGAGCGCTCGTCCGTATCCAGTGCAGAACGCATGGCATCTGCATCAATTCCATACTGATTTACCATTGCTGCGACTTCTGCCTCTGTTGGATTTACAAGGGATATCCAGCAATCCTCCCCTGGTGATTCAATTTCGCTGATACGGTTCTGTTCACTGCAATAGTACTTAATCATCTTTCCACTTCCTTTCTCTTCATTTCCTGTAAAAAAAATCCCCATCAAAGCCGGAACACTTTGACAAGGGAATCTCGCTTAATCCTTTTTTAGTATATTTCCACCCCCTTTGTTTGTCAACCCTGACTCATGTATTTTCTCATCTGCAGTAATATTTTCTTCTCCATGCGGCTGACCTGTACCTGACTGGTGCCAAGCTTTGCAGCAATCTGGCTTTGCGTGGCATTTTCAAAATAACGCATCTTAATCAGCTGCTGCTCCCTTCCGGATAACTGTTGTAGCAATTCTTCTATCAGAAGCTTATTTTCCAGTTCTTCCTGCGCATTCTTCTTATCCTTTAACCGGTCCAATAAATAGATTTCACTGCCATCCGACTGATAGACGCTCTGGTAAATGGATTCTACTTCTCCATTGGCTTCCACTGCAAGGACAATCTCTTCCTCCGAAAGTCCGGTTTTTTCTGCCAGTTCCTTTAACTCCGGCTCCCTTCCAAGCATGTCTGTCAGTTCCTTTCTTGCATTGCTGATAAGATAGCCTTTTTCTTTCATGCTCCTGCTGACCTTCACCATGCCATCATCCCTCAGGAAGCGGCGGATTTCTCCCATAATCACCGGCACTGCATAAGTGGAAAAGCATACCTCATAACTTACATCAAATTTATCCACTGCCTTCATCAGTCCAATGCATCCGATCTGAAACAGTTCTTCTTTATCATGTCCTCTTCCTAAAAATCTTTGTACCACACTCCAGACCAGCCCCTGATTTCCAAGCACCAGCGTATCTCTTGCCTGCTTATCCCCTTTGTGTGCCCGTTTGATATAAGCAATTGTCTGTTCCATTCTCCACTTAACTTTCCCGCACCAGATTTTTTTTCATTTTTATAACAGTTCCTTCTCCGACCTTTGACCGTACTTCTACCTCATCCATGAAAGCCTCCATAAAAGAAAAGCCCATACCGGACCGCTCCAGCTCCGGTCTTGTCGTAAAAAACGGTTCCTTTGCCCGTTCAATATCCGCAATTCCCTTCCCGCTGTCTTTTACGGTAATATGTACGGTACTTCCGGAAAGACAGCACTGCATCACTACCGTTCCCTCCTTTTCTTCATAGCCATGGATAATGGCATTGGTTACCGCCTCCGATACCGCAGTTTTAATATCCTCTAACTCATCCAGTGTGGGATTCATCTGGGCGCAAAATGCTGCTACCGCTACTCTGGCAAATCCTTCATTTACGGATAATGCCTCAAATTCCAGTTTCATCTCATTTCTTCTTTCCATATTTACAGCCTCCATTTTCATGCCTCCTTCTTCTCCCCTTCTTTCATCTGAACCAGTTTATGCAGACCTGATACCACAAAAATTTTCCGGATCCGCTCATTCATATTCTCTGCCACCACTTTTCCACCGCTGTAATTCATGTTCCGGCACCTTCCGATTACCACGCCAATTCCTGAACTGTCCATAAATTCTGTACCGGCAAAATCAAAAACCAGTTTGTTAACCCGGTAAGAATCAATCAGTAAATCTGCCTCTGCCCGCAGCTGTGTGGCGCAATGATGATCCAACTCCTTTGGCACCCGGATGGTAAGACATCCATTTTCTAATTCATACTTAAATTCCATTCTTCTATCCTCCATATACATTGCATAAAAAGAATGTGCCCTGGCACATTCCCGCACCTGCGACGGTCGCTTGCGACTTCTGCCTTATACGCCGCAGTGTGCATCCTTGCGGTGCATTTTGCACTTTACAGGAAAGTGATTTCCTGTAAAGCAAAAAAAGACGCCTGGCAATCTGCCTGACGTCTTTTGTAAACTGTTTTTCTTTATTCTGTTACTGTTCTGCATTCTGTAATTCTTCCAGATAGCGTGAAGAATTGGCTGCACGTTCCGTATTCGGATAACCATCAATCACTTTCTGATAGTATTCGATGGCTTTTTCATTCTCGCCCAGATTCCGGTAGGTCTGTGCCAGATAATAAATCGCATTGCCATCCTGGTATGCCTCATCCATCTCTACTACTTTTTCAAATCCGGTCTTCGCTTCTTCATAGTTATAATTACTGTATGCCTGATAGCTGTCTGCATAAGTCACCTGAAGATACTGGTCATTTACAGTTGCGTTGATATTCTGATAAATTTCCTTTGCGGTATCGGAAAGGTTTTCTTCCTTCACACCGGAAAGTGCATCTCCTGCTGCTGTAATATCTCCCTCCTGGAAGGATTTATATGCTGAAAGCAGCTGGTCATAACTGTTAATCTTATTGGAAGTCTCCTCGGAATCGCTTTTTGCAGAAGACACCTGCTGGTTCAGGTCATCAATCTGATTTTCCAGATTGGTAATCTGCTGATTCTTCGTGGTTATGGTATCATTTGCCTGAACCACTGACGTATTGGCATCACTCTTTGCCTTCTGCCTTACACTTGGCACTACAAGGAAACAGGTGACTGCAACACCAATTGCCACCCCCAGCAAAATGGTCAGTATCGTGGCAAAACCTGAAGTATCTTTGAATTTTGTCGGCTGGATAATGAGGTCATTTCCACTCTTATAGGAAATAAGGTCATCTTCTTTCTTTTTCTTCTTACCGCTGTTGGCACTGCGCAGCATCTGATTGGTCTCTTTCATGTAACGCAGTGTAATCGTATTGCTGGAATCAATTTTCATAGCTGCCCGCAATGACTTCTTTGCCTGCTCGAATTTATTCTCTTTCATGTACAAAAGAGCCAGCAGCTGATGTCCCTTTACCAGTCTCGGGTTTAAGGACAATACCTTCTTCAACTGGATAATTGCAAGATCTGTACTATTCTGTCTGCAATATAACAATGCCTGATTGTATTTCTTAATGGTCTGATTTACCGTTTCTAACTGTGCCGGATTCTTCTGCACAGCGTCCAGATAACGTCCTGCATCATTATCCTTTGGCTGAAGGCTCTTACTAATCACCCATTCACCCATGGCAGATACCGCCTCACCGGTCTCAAAAAGTACCAGTCCCAGAAGATTTCGCGCCTGAATGTTCGTCTTGTCAAACCGAAGGCTCTTCTTAAGACTTTCAATCGCTCCGGATAAATCACGGACACTGCTTCGCTCTAATCCCTGATTATAATAATAATTAGAGGTCATCACAATTTTCTTATATACTTTTACGTCAATTCCACAGTTCGGACAGCGGTTGTCCCCTGTCAGTTCTGCTCCGCAATTATAACATTTCATACTTTACCTCACTTAACGAATTCTACTGTTGTCTTGCTTCTTTCATCATTTCTCTTAAAATATCCGTCATATCCGTTAAGTCCTGATTATAAATAGCTTCCTCTGCTTCTTCTACTTCCAGGCTTGGTTTGAATTTCTTTAATTCTTCTTCAAAATCTATCATGCTTCATTTCCTCCTGCTATCTTTTCCAATTCTCCAATCAGATACAGGGAACCCGCACAGAATACCATCTGATTGTCCTTCCTGTATTCCTTTACATATCTGTATGCCTGCGCACAGTCTTCTATTACTACTGTTTCCCGGCCGTTTGCCATAAATTCATCCTGTAATTTCAACGGGTCAATTCCACGGCTGTCCGGGATGCGGGTCAGCACAATGCTATCCCACGCAACTTCCTGACACAGTACTTTTACCGCTTCTTTATGATTCTTCTCTTCCATCATGGAAAAAAGAAGAACTGGCTTTTCTTCCGCAATCTTCTGCACATTTTTCACAAAGTGGGCAATGCCATCTGCATTATGTGCTCCGTCAAAATAGATAAATGGCTCTGCCTGCTGCATTCTGCCCATCCATCTGGTATGTTCCATTGCAGAGATAATCTCTGCTTTTCCAATTCCGGTTTCCACCTGAAGGACAGATAATGCACGATATGCCAGTGATGCATTCATCATCTGATATTCTGCCGGAAACGGGATTTTCAAATCAACAACATCATACCCATTGGTATAACAAAAATCAATAGTTTTCCCGGTTATTTTATGAATTTTAAGACTTTCTAAAGAAATACAGTAATACGGTGCTCTTTTTTCCCTTGCAGTCTGCCTTATCACTTCTGCCGCTGCTTCATTACTTCCATCAAAAATAACAGGAACGCCTTCTTTGATAATCCCTGCCTTTTCTCCTGCAATTGCTTCAATGGTATCTCCTAAAATCTGTGTATGCTCGAGACTGATAGATGTAATAATCGTAAGCAACGGTTCCTCAAATACATTCGTTGCATCTAACCTTCCGCCAAGTCCGGTCTCTAAAATAAGATAATGTACTTTCCGCTTCTGAAAAAGATACATGCCCATGGCAAAAAGATATTCAAAAAATGCTGGATGCGGCAGTCCTTCTGCTTCCATCTGCTCTACCACCTTCTGCACTGCCTCAAAGCTTTCTACAAATTCTTCCTGACTGCACTTTTCGCCATTGATTACGAAACGTTCTTCCATGCATACAAGGTGCGGAGAAGTAAAGAGTCCCACTTCATATCCATGTTCCACCAACACCTGATTGATAAATGCACACACACTTCCCTTGCCATTGCTTCCTGCCACATGGATGATTTCAAACTGATGCTCTCTGATAGAAAGCCTCCGCAGCATCTCTTTCGTATGCTCTAAACTGTTTTTCTTTGTGAACTTTGGTATTTCATATATATAATTGCAAATCTCTTCATAAGTCATTTTTGTCACCACTTTTCTAAGTATAATATAGTGGAAAATTTTTTCAAGAGGTTATCCTGTTTCCATAAAAAGTTTTCGCCGCAGAAACTGCGGCGAATCGACAATAACTGTCTTTTAACTTTTGTAACTATTTCATCTGAGCCAGACGCTCCTGTACGGTAGCCATCATCTGCTCATATTTTGCAAGCTTATCTTTCTCTTCCTGAATCTTTGCAGCAGGTGCCTTGCTTACAAACTTCTCATTATTTAACATGCCGTGGGAACGGGCAAGTTCCTTCTTAAGACGCTCTTCTTCTTTCAAAAGACGCTCTTTTTCTTTTTCCATATCTACCAAGTCTTCTAACGGCATGTATACAACAGCTCCCGGAATAACTACGGATACTGCATCTTCTCCGATTCCTGCCTTATCGGACTGGACATCAATCTCGCTGGCACTGATAAGATTCTGGTATGTTTTCTTCATGCTCTCGAAGGTCTCACAAAGTGCTTTGTCTTCAGATACGATAAATACCTTTGCCTTTCTGGATGGCGGAACATCCATCTCTGTTCTTAAGTTACGGATGCCTTTTACCAGCTCTTTTACATGAGCAAGCATCTCTTCTTCTGCCGAGAAATTCCACTCTTCTTTGTAAACCGGCCAGTCAGCCAGCATAATAGTCTCTTCCTGCGGATTTAAGGTACAGTAGATTTCTTCTGTGATAAATGGCATATATGGATGTAATAATTTTAATGCCTGTCCTAATACAGTACGAAGTGTCCAAAGTGCACTGTTGGCAGCCCTGGCATCCTCGTCTTTCTTATAAGTACGAACTTTGGCAATCTCAATATACCAGTCACAGAATTCATCCCAGATAAAGTCATATACTTTCTGTACTGCAATACCAAGTTCGAATTTATCCATATTTTCTGTTACATCTTTGGTCAATGTATTAACTGCTGAAAGAATCCATTTATCTTCCGGTGCCAGGTCAGAAATTGCAGGCTTTGTTACTTCCATACCCTCTAAGTTCATCATAATGAAACGGGATGCATTCCACACTTTATTGGCAAAGTTACGGGATGCTTCTACACGTTCCCAGTAGAAACGCATATCATTTCCCGGTGCATTTCCGGTAATCAGCGTCAGTCTCAAGGCATCTGCACCATATTTATCAATAACCTCTAACGGGTCAATTCCATTTCCAAGAGATTTGCTCATTTTACGACCCTGGGAATCACGAACCAGTCCGTGGAATAATACAGTATGGAATGGTGCTTTGCCCATCTGCTCATATCCTGAGAAAATCATACGAATTACCCAGAAGAAAATAATATCGTATCCGGTTACTAATACATCATTTGGATAGAAATAATCTAAGTCTTCTGTTTTCTCCGGCCAGCCTAAGGTTGAGAATGGCCATAATGCAGAAGAGAACCAGGTATCCAGAGTATCCGGATCCTGTGTCATATGGGTGCAGCCGCACTTCGGGCATTTCTCCGGTGCGTTCTTAGATACTACCATTTCTCCGCATTCATCACAGTAATATGCAGGAATACGATGTCCCCACCAGAGCTGTCTGGAAATACACCAGTCACGGATATTATCCGTCCAGTTGAAGTAGGTTTTCTCCATACGTTTTGGAAGGAGCTTGATATCTCCATTCTTTACACCTTCTACTGCCGGTTTGATTAAATCATCCATTTTTACAAACCACTGCTGTTTAATCATTGGCTCTACGGTTGTGCCACAGCGGTCATGGGTTCCTACGTTATGGGAATGCGGAACAACTTTTACCAAAAGTCCTTCCTTCTCTAAATCCTCTACCAGTGCTTTCCGGCATTCGTATCTGTCCATGCCCACATATTTGCCGGCTTTGCTGTTCATGGTTGCATCATCATTGATAACAACGATTTCTTCCAGATTATGACGTTTTCCAACTTCAAAGTCGTTCGGGTCATGAGCCGGTGTAATCTTTACACATCCGGTTCCAAATTCTTTATCTACATAGGAGTCTGCAATAACCGGAATCTCACGGTCTGTCATCGGAAGCTTTAACATTTTTCCGATAATATCCTGATAACGTTCATCATCCGGATTTACTGCTACTGCAGTATCACCAAATAAAGTCTCCGGACGGGTGGTTGCGATTTCTACGAATCTTCCCGCTTCTCCTACTACCGGATAATTGATATGCCAGAAGAAGCCATCCTGTTCTTCATGTTCTACCTCGGCATCGGAAATAGATGTCTTGCAGACAGGACACCAGTTTACAATACGGGAGCCTTTATAAATAAGACCTTTTTCATATAATTTTATAAATACTTCAAGAACTGCATCAGAGCATCCTTTATCCATGGTAAAACGTTCTCTGCTCCAGTCTGCGGAAGAACCCATTTTCTTTAACTGGTTGATGATGCGGCTGCCATACTCATCCTTCCACTCCCAGCATTTTTCTAAGAAGCCTTCTCTTCCGAGGTCATTCTTGTCAATTCCCTGCTTCTTTAAGGAATCAATAACCTTTACCTCTGTTGCAATGGCTGCATGGTCTGTTCCTGGTTGCCATAATGCATTATATCCCTGCATTCTCTTGTAACGGATTAATATATCCTGCATGGTATTATCCAATGCATGTCCCATATGAAGCTGTCCGGTAATATTTGGCGGCGGCATTACAATGGTAAACGGTTTCTTGCTGCGGTCAGCCTGTGCATGGAAATATCCATTGTCTTCCCATTTCTTATAAAGTCGGTCTTCAATCCCTTTTGGGTCGTAGGTTTTTGCAAGTTCTTTGCTCATAATTGTTCTCCTTTTTCTAAATTGGACGTTTCGTAATTTGTAAAAGTGCTATCTTTATTCATAGACATTTCAGTTATCTGAAAGGTATGGGACTTGGTGCATTCTCGCGGAGCGTTTTTTACTTTACAGGAGAGTAATTTCCTGTAAAATAAAAAAACCTCCCTATCCAGCTGGATAAGAAGGGCGAATCAGCGCGGTACCACCTTCGTTATGCATAGTATCTATGCATATCTCTTCTCCGTAACGTGGAGTGTCGGGAAAACTTATGCCTTGTTGAAATTCTTTATATGATTCCGGTTACAGGCTTTCTGGGTCTTCCGGTTCGAAAGCTACCTTCCATCTGTCGTATTCAGACAACCTTTCAGCCGATGAGCCGTCCTCTCTTAGAACCGTACCGATGTACTCCTCTTTCTCATTACCTTTATCTCTAGGCATTATATTAAATTTGCCAGGCACTTTTGTCAAGGGTGAGTTTTTTATTCTTCAAAATTCTTTATAATTCCTTTCGAAATGCCATAAAAATCCATTCTCATTGCCTGTATCCTATGTTATAATAAACGAAAATGAGAAAAATTTATACTGTAATGACAAAGGGAGAGTTTTTATGTCTATGCTAAATTTAAAAGAACTGGATTCTATGCATTTAAGCGTTCTAGCTGAAATTGGCAACATCGGTTCCGGTAATGCTGCTACTGCACTGGCAGGTCTCTTAAATACACCGGTAGATATTGAAGTGCCAAATATCTGCCTGATGGATTATACCAAAGCTGCAGATTATCTTGGTGGGGCAGATAAAACTGCTATTGGTATGACTGTAAATGTAAAAGGCGATATGAATGGTGTTATGCTTCAGATTGTGGAGAAAGAATTTACCAGTCGGCTTATCAACACCTTTTATGAAAAAAATGTCGATTCCATTGATTCACTGAATGATATGGATTTATCCGTATTGCGCGAAATGGCAAACATCACAACTGCTGCTTATGTAAATTCTATTGCAAAAATGACAAATACCTTTATTGATATTGAACCACCGCAGAACCATCTTGGTACCATTGGTGAAATTCTGGCTGTCCCGGAAAAAGAATTTACAAGACTGGATTATCAGGTTCTCTTTATTGATGAACGGTTAAGTTTTGCCCATACCCAGATTAAAAGTGCCATGATTCTGATTCTTGAAATAGACTCTATGAAAGTGCTTTTTGAAGGACTTGGTATCGATTTATAACATTGTAAAAGACAAAAAAGGACGTTCCCGTCTGGAATAATTTCCATTCAGGAACGTTCTTTTTCTCTACTCTTCTTCTTTGTCCTCATCTGCAATTGCCGCTGCTGCCCCGGATACTGCGGCTACTACCGCTATTACAGCTACAATTATTACAAATAAGATTAAAATTCCAAGGAAAATCAGAAGTCCACCCTCTGTCATCTTATTACCTCCTCCTTGTGCCAGATATCTATAGTATACTACGATTCTGTATTATCGTCTATAAATTCTATCATATGACGGATATCCTGCATCTCGCAGTCCATTTCTGTAATTACATCTGCAACATGCTTTAATTTATCTGCTATTTCTTCTGAATTATTAATATGTTTCTTATAGCGAAGCTTGTGCTCAAGACTCGCCCAGAAATCCATGGCAATGGTCCGGAGCTGCACCTCCACTTTCATATGGCGCTTCTCGTTCGATAAAAATATCGGCACATCCACAATCAGATGCAGACTACGGTATCCGTTATCCTTCGGATGTGCAATATAATCTTTCTTCTCTACCAGAATGATATCATCCTGCTGCAGCAGCAAATCTGCCATAGTATAAATATCCTCCTGAAAAGAACAGATGACACGCACTCCCGCAATATCAAACATATTCTCCTCAATTGCTTTCATGGAAAATCCAATGTTCTTCCGTTTGATTTTTTCAATAATACTTGCCGGTTTCTTCAGTCTTGTTTTTATGGACTCAATCGGATTCCTGTTATATTGTGTGGAAAACTGTTCATTTAATACTTTAAACTTTGTTTCCACTTCCATCATGGCACACCGGTAATACATCATCAGATCCCCAAAGGGTTTCATCTCACTTAAAAAATCCTCTGGATGTGCCTCATCTTTTATTCTGCTAAAGTCTAATGGGTTCATTACTTATTCCTCATATGTTCTATTTCTATTAAATTTTATTATAACAGAAAACAACGGAAACAACTATTAATTTTTCCTAAAGTATTTCATAAAAGGGCTTGCTGTTTTCCGCATATTTACAACTGCAAAAAACAGCAGTGTCTATGCTTTTCACACATTTATGACACTGCTGTTTTCTTCTGTCATATTTTACTTATTCCTGCTGTTATTCTTTCGTGGCAGTCCATTTAATTCTTCTGTCCCAAAGTTACGGTTACCGTCTGTTCCTGATACTGTCCATCTGTCTGACGTTCAAATACAACTTCTACAGAATCACCTGCTGCACAATACTTAATCGCATCATTTAATTCTGTTATAGATGAAACCTTGCTTCCATCAAAGGATGTGATAATATCTCCTGCCTGTAAGCCTGCCTGCTCTGCCGGTGAACCTTCTTTTACCTGATAGAGATATATTCCTTCCGGCATATTATAGGTCTGTGCAACGGTGGAGGATACATCTACACCGGAGATTCCAAGATATGCGGAACGGGATTCATCCACCTGTTCCCGGTTGATTAATTTTTCAATAATCGGAGACGCTGTATTAATCGGGATAGCATAACCCATACCTTCTACACTGGTATCAGAATATTTTACAGAACTGATACCGATTACTTCACCCTTGGCGTTCAGTAATGCGCCACCACTGTTACCAGGATTAATAGCCGCATCAGTCTGAATCAGTTCATTGGTGGTGGTAGAACCGTCATCATTTTCTACGGACACCTCTCGGTTCAATGCACTGATAACACCGGTTGTAACAGACTGCCCATAACCTAACGCGTTTCCGATTGCGACTGCTGCCTGACCTACACTTAATTCATCAGAATTGCCAAGGGTTGCAACCTTAATGGTACTTAAGGTGTCTGCGCTGATATCGGAAATCGGAACTGCAACGACTGCTAAGTCACTTCCTGCATCTGTTCCTTTTACTTCTGCGGCTACTGTGCTGTCATCTGAGAACTGCACGGTAATACTTTGGGCACCGGATACCACATGATTATTCGTTGCTACATAGATGTACTGGTCATCCTGGCTTACTATGATTCCGGAACCACAGCTTTCCTGTGGCTGTGATGCAGTATATCCATACCAGGTGCTTACCTGTTTTTCACTCATATTCGTAATTGCAACAATAGATGGCATTACATTATCTACAATATCTGAGACATCCGTCAAATCGGTTACTGCTTTGGATGAAGTATTTGCTGCCTTAACGGTATCTCCGCTGCTGCTCTTATTCAAGGAAGCCTCTGTTTTAGCAGATTCTGAACTGCTCCACTTCGTTCCAAGCAGCTGGTTCGTTCCCGCAAATACGCTTCCTGAAATCAATCCAAAGACTAATGCAATAGCTGCACATTTTGCAAGTTTTACACCAAATCCGCCTTTACCATGTTCTTTCTTTACTTTTTCTTTCCGTTTTTTCTTCTGCTGATTCTGTCCATATGGCTGTGTTCCCTGACTATAATAGGCATTTCCCTGTCCATACTGGGTTCCCTGATTATAATAAGCATTTCCCTGTCCATACTGGGTTCCCTGACTGTAGCCCTGTGAAGTATTTCCATTCACCTGACTACTCCATGAAGTATTTGTTCCGTCTCCTGTCTGCTGGTTCGTCTGATTATATGAATAAGGAGAGCCGGAGTTAAAATTGTTGTTATAATTGTTTTCCATAAAGATTACTCCTTTCATCTCTTTGTTACTTTCTGATTATGATAATATCCATAAATTGTGTTAGTTCTGTGTCTATTTATTGAGAAAAATATGTTTCTTTTATGTTTAATTTGTAAAAAGCTCTGCAAAAGAGGATATATTTTACATTAGAATTTTTTCTATAAAAAAGGACATTTTATTTTCACACCGAAATACCACCGTTCTTAATATTTCGTTTTGCTTTTTGCTATAAAAACAGTCTTTCCAATGTTTGACATAGATAGCTCCACCGTTCGTCGAAGTACGGATGCCTGATAAGGACTGTTAGGGGCACTTAGGATTTCGTCTGACATCCGGCAACGCTGGCACAGGACGTGCCAGCGAGGCGCATCTGAACATGGATGTGAATATGCGCCGGTTGCCAGATGAATTAAACTTTATCCGAAATCCTTAGTGCCCCTTGCAGGCATTATGTGGCATCCGTATTCAACGGACGGTGGAGCTATCTTAAGTCAAAGCAACGGAAAGACAGTTTACAAGCAAGCAAAACAAAATTTTAGAACGGCTGGCATTTTAGTGTGCACAAAATAAAATGTCCTTTCATAGAAATAGAATTCTAAGTAAAACCGCATCTTCTTTTCCAATTGCTCTATAAATTACTCAACCGTAACAGATTTTGCAAGATTTCTTGGTTTATCCACATCACAGCCCTTTCCAACTGCTACATAGTAGCTGAACAGCTGTAATGGAATAATTGCCAGTGAATTGGCAAAATATGCATTGGTCTGTGGAATATAGATGACATAATCTGCTGTCTTTTCAATCTCTGTATTGCCTTCATTGGTGACTGCCATGACAAATGCGCCTCTGGTCTTCACTTCTACAATGTTGCTGATGGTCTTTTTCAGCAGTGCATCCTGTGTTGCCACTGCAACGACCGGTGTACCATCTTCAATCAGGGAAATAGTTCCATGCTTTAACTCACCTGCTGCATAAGCCTCAGAATGAATATAGGAAATCTCCTTTAATTTTAAAGAGCCTTCCATGGAAATCGCATAATCAATTCCTCTTCCGATAAAGAAAATATCCTTTGCTGCAATAAAACGGTTAGCAAATTTCTGGATCTTCTCTTTATGGCTCAGTAACATTTCCACCTGATCCGGCAGCTTCTTAAGGTCACGAAGCATTTCTCCTACTTCTGCTTCTGAAACTTTACCACGAACCTGTGCAAATTTAATTGCCAGAAGATATTGTGCTACAAGCTGTGCACTGTATGCCTTTGTAGTTGCAACTGCAATTTCCGGTCCAGCCCAGGTATACATTACTTTATCTGCCTCTCTTGCAATGGAGCTTCCAACTACGTTTACAATACCAAGGGTCTTAACGCCACGCTCTTTTGCCATACGGAGTGCCGCCAGGGAATCTGCTGTCTCTCCGGACTGACTGATAATAATGACAAGGGCTCCGTCCTCTAAAATCGGATTCCGGTAGCGGAACTCAGATGCCACATCTACTTCTACCGGAATTCTTGCCATTCCCTCGAAAATATACTTACTGGTAAATCCGGTATGATAAGCAGAACCGCAGGCAACAATGTGAATTCTGTTGATATTTCTGATTTCTTCGTCACTCATTCCAAGCTCATCGATGACAATTCTGCCATCCTTGATACGCGGACTGATGGTATCTCTTATGGTCTTTGGCTGTTCATTCATTTCTTTTAACATGAAATGCTCATAGCCGCCTTTTTCAGCTGCATGAATATCCCACTCGATATGTCTGCATTCTTTTTCGATAGATTCCCCATCTACATTAAAAAATTCTATTTTTTTCTCGGAGAGGCGGGCAATTTCTTCATTTTCAATAAAATATACATCTCTGGTATATTTTAAAATTGCCGGGACATCGGATGCAATCAGATTCTCCCCCTCACCTCTTCCTACAATCAGAGGACTGTCCTTACGGACTGCATAGATAACATCCGGATTCTCTGCAAAGATAATTCCCAGTGCATAAGAACCTTCCACACGATGCATAACTTTGGTAATGGTCTCCAATGGGTCTCCGGTATAGTAATAATCCAGCAGCTGGGCCACAACCTCAGTGTCCGTGTCTGACTGGAACTTATAGCCTTTTTCTAATAACTTTTTCTTTAATTTCATATAGTTTTCAATGATACCATTGTGTACCACAGCAATCGTACCGGCTTCATTGAAATGTGGATGCGCATTGATATCACTCGGTGCACCATGGGTTGCCCAGCGTGTGTGACCGATTCCAACCGTTCCCGGCAAGGTAGCACCCTCATGGGTCAGCTCAGATAATACCTTTAATCTTCCGGTCGCCTTAGCCATGTTAATCTTCTTCCCATCAAAGATTGCCATACCTGCCGAATCATAACCACGGTACTCCAGTTTTGAAAGTCCATCCAACAAAATTGGTGCAGCCTGTTTCTTCCCTATATATCCAACAATTCCACACATAATTCTTCCTCCTGCTTTTCTTTTACATTCTATTCCAATTACTGTTGTTTCATCCTATCTTTTATAGAACTGTCTTTACCGTCCTTTTGACATTATATAAGAAAAACCGGGGATTATCCAGTCCTTTTTGAAATCTATATCAACGCATGAACATAATAAAAACTTGCTGCAGATATCAATATGAAAAACATATAAATTCCACCGTATAACATACGATTTACTTTTTGTGGTATCTTTTCAAGTACCAAAGTCAGTCCTGTCGTGACAAAATAAAGAAACGGAATCAGCATCGGCATCAAATACCGCCCCTGTGGCTGATAGTCACTATAAAAAGAATAATAAATACTCAATCCGCATGGAATTACCATGCATATCAGAAATGTGATATGCAGCAGTCTGTCTGAAGAAAATATTTTTCTTTTCCACCCGCCTGCCAGATAACCAATGATTCCAGCAAGAAAAAGTATTCCAATCCCCAGATAGCCCCTGCCCATCAGATTCCAGTCGCAGGTCCTTAATATTCCAATAAAGCTGATCAGTGATGTTCTCAGCCAGCCGGAAGTAAATAACATCTGGTACCATGACCAGCCCTGATGATATGGCGTCGGCCGTTCTGACGGACGGAATCCCGGCTGTGCATACATTTCCCCATATTTATCCGTTGTTCGAAGTCCAAGGAAATCACCATCATATAATATTGCACTCCGGATAAACCACCAGCCAGCTAAAAGTATTGCTACAATAGCAATTACTGCTGCCATCCTGAACATCCGATGCATGTCAGTTCTTTTTCCTTCACCTTCTATTTGCCTTTCCTTCCAGTAGGAAATAAAGAAAAACGGTATACTCATCAAAAGATAACCGTAGGCATTATAATAAGATAATGCACATAACCCTATTCCAGCTCCTAATAGGATACAGCTCTTCCAGTCCCAGTGTCTGTCCCTGCCCCTAAGCCAGGCATAAATAATCCATGCAATTGTAAATAATGCAAAGGAATCATTATTCAGATAACTTCCAAGATACATTACCTGGGGCAGCAGGGTTCCAGACATTACGAACAAAAATCTGCTTCTATTGGTTGGAAATAAGTACTCTCCTATCTGAAACATCAAATATGCCATTCCGGTTATGGAAAGTACACTGGTGAATCTGACTGCCACATACAGCCAATACACATTTGTGGTAAATAACAAAGCTATTTTCAAAAAAACTCCGCTTATCATATATGACAGAATCGGAGTAAATCCATATGATATTCCCCAGATTGGATTTCTTAGAGCCGGGTCCGTTCCATCAGGAAGCTTTCCATGGGACGCTATATAATTACAGATATCATATTTCATTGCTTCATCCGGCCCGCTTCCGGAAGTAGTTGCCATACTCCAAATTGTCAATGCCAGAAATAAACATATTAAATACCCTCTTTTCAGAGTCTGATTTGTCTTTTCCATTCTCATTTCCTTTTCATTATTAATTTCTTCTTCATGATGAATCGTTGGTATTATACTCCTGAAAACTTATCCAGACAACTAAGTGTTCTCTTACTATTTTCTTAAGACTTTCTTTACCCTATTGATTTTACAAAAACATACGTTATCATAATAAAGAATCAAGAAGTAATACTTTATGAAAGGAGCCAATGTTATGAAACTATCCATTGTAATACCAGTGTATTTTAACCATGATAACCTTCTTCCACTTTACAATGATCTGCGGGAAAAGGTTTTATGTAAACTAGATTGTGACTATGAAATTCTCATGGTTGATGATGGTTCCAAAGATAAATCCTATGATGTCATCTGCGAGCTTGCCCGCCTGGATACACATATTATCCCATTAAAATTATCCCGTAATTTTGGTGAACATGCTGCCATTCTTGCAGGACTCTCCCGCTGCAGTGGCGATTGTGCTGTCCGCAAAGCTGCCGACTTACAGGAACCGTCAGAATTAATCTTAAGTATGTTAGAAAAATACAGGGATGGTAATAAGGTAGTACTTGCTACCCGTGCTGACCGTGAGGAACCTCTTACACAGAAAGCTGTTTCTTCCCTTTATGCCTATATTATGAAGGAGGTTGCACTTCCCACCATGCCCAAAGGTGGATTTGACAGTTTTCTGATTGACCGCCAAATCATTGACCTGCTGGTCGCAATGAAGGAAAAAAATACCTCTCTTATGGGACAGGTCCTGTGGAGTGGCTTTCAGACTGCAACTGTTCCTTATATCCGGAAAAAAAGAACCATCGGACATTCCCGATGGACTCTTCACAAAAAAATAAAACTTGCCACGGATTCCCTGATAGGATTCTCCAGCTTTCCGATTACCATGGTCACTGCAGCCGGTGCCGGAGTATTTCTCTTTGCACTCATTCTGTTCTTTATTACAATTTACCGGAAAATGACCGGAATTATAACTGCAGAAGGCTATACCTCATTATTAATCGTACTTTTAATGGGTATGGGAATTATTATGCTTTCCATCGGTATTATTGGTTCCTACATCTGGCGTATTTATGATGCCACCAGAAACCGTCCACCATTCATTATTGATGAACCGATGACACCAAAGACCTCCATGGCAGACACACAAACTGCCTTACCTAAAACTGAAAATAAATAAACGGACTGCCCTTCACATAAGCCAGACCAAGGATAAGGCCTATCTCAACAAAGAAAATCACAAGAGACCAGAAATGATTTAAATCCATAACAGGATAAAAACCATTGACGGTCTTTTCTTTTTTCTTTGCTGCCCTAAGATATGCTACCACCGTTGCAATGCAAAGAATAATAATTGCTGCAATGGCAAAGCTGTACGGATGCGTAATGCCCGCCCGGAAGCCAAATAACTGTTTTAATACCAGCCATGCCTTCGGCACATTTTCTGCCCGGAAGAATATCCAGCAGATGCAGACAAACATATCCGTTCCGAGGATGGATAAGGTATCCACCAGAACATTTTTCTTTCTCTCCTGCCCTTTCTGATACCCAGCCAGTTTCCGGAAGCCCTTGTGGATACAAAGAGCCAGTCCATGGAGCCCCCCCCACAATACAAAGCTCCATTCTGCACCGTGCCAGAGTCCCCCTAAAAGCATCGTTATCATCAGGTTTACATAAGTACGAATACGTCCCTTGCGGTTACCACCCAGCGGAATATAAAGATACTGCATCAGCCAGCTTGAAAGGCTGATATGCCACCGTTTCCAGAACTCACTGACATTATGGGATATATATGGAAGGTTAAAGTTCACCGGCAATTCATAACCCATACATTTTGCACAGCCGATTGCCATATCCGAATAACCGGAAAAATCCATATAAATCTGAATGGCATAGGCTGCTACTGCCAGTGCAACCGTTCCGGAACCAAATATCTGCGGACTACGATATACTTCATCCACAAATACAGAAATATTATCCGCCAGTACCACTTTCTTAAACATACCAAATACAAATATCTGTATTCCACTTTCCAATCCCGCAAGTGTAACCTTCCGGTTCTCCTTAAGCTGTGGCAGAAACTCCGATGCTTTTACAATCGGTCCCGCTACAAGCTGTGGAAAAAAACTTAAGTACAATGCAAACTGCAAAAAGCTTTTTTCTTTTTCTATCTTCCCGGTATAGACATCAATGGTATAGCTCAATGCCTGAAAGGTATAAAAGGAAATTCCTACCGGAAGAATCAGATTCAGTACTCCCGGTGTCAGATGAAACACATCACAAAAGGAAGTCACAAAGAAATCATAATATTTAAAAATTCCAAGGACCGCCAAAGGCGTGCCTACTCCAATCAGAAGAGAAATCCGGCTCTGCCGCAGATGCTTTTCATCTTTTTTTACTGCGGTAAAAAAGGAAATCCAGGTAATTCCCATCAAAAGCAGGCAAAGCCGCATATTCCACCAGCCATAAAAAACATAACTGGCTATCAGAAGGATTCCCTGGCATATGATGCGGCGCTTTATTTCCGCAAAAGGCAGCACCCTCTGTACAAGAAGTAAAAGAAGAAGTACTACAAGAAAAAACAGTAAAAAGCTTACACTTGCAAAACTCATCTCTGCTCCTCCTCTCCGATTGCATCATAAATGCACTGTGCCAGAAGCTCATGTCCATATGCATTAAGATGCCCATAGCCAACTGTTGTATTATCAAATCCACTGGCTACGATATGCTCTTTCACATAGGCTTCCTCTACGGAATCTGTCATGTCCGCAAAAATAATATTATATTTTCCACATAATTCTGCAAAAGTATCTCTGGTGTCCACACTTGCAGAGCATTCATAACTACCATCCTCTGTCAATGTCATATCCGGAATATAATAAATCACCGCCTGAACATCTGCTTCTTCCGCTGTCCTGCTGATATAGGCAAGCAGTTCCTCCGTGGCCGCATAGGTGTCATCACCAAATACATCATATCCGGCATTTTCCGTAATTGTTACATCTGCTTCTCCATTGTTCTGGCTCTGCAGATTCTTATACTGCTGATACAATAGCTTGATATAAGGATTCTTTTCTAATACTTCCAGTGCCGGTATTCCGCTTCCCGCTGTCAGCTCCGGCATTTCATGATTTAATGCCTGAGCAGCTTCTACCGGATTCATTGCCAGTGTTCCGGTCTCTAACGCAACATATTCAGCAGGCTGATAAACCTTAAGGGCATTTTCCAAATTACTGATATTACGGTAAATGGTATGGGCTGACATTCCCACATTGTATACATAGCGGCTGCTTCCATCTTCGTCGTATTTCTCATTTAGCAAATAAGATACACAATCATCCTCGTTGACATACAGTCCTTCCGTCTGGGAAGAACCCATCATTAAAATAGCAGTCTTTCTTCCCTCAGAAGGATAACTGTTGTTATAACCATTGTTATCGGTAGTTCCCATGGCAAAACCTTCCGTTCCTCTCGCCCAGAACGTATCTGCCTGTCTTACATAGCTGGTCACTCCATTTCCACATGGTTCATGTACCGGAGGGTTGTAATAAAATACGCAAAAAAGCGCCAGAATTGCAAATGCTGTAATTCCGGCTCCTATCACCTTTCCGATAAAGCAGAATATTGTTTTTCCTGTTGTATTCCCTTTTTCCGATGTTCTTCCCGCCATGGAGAACCTCCTGTCATGATATAAGAAACAACTTTTCTGAATTCGTTTTTCGTCTCTTTCCTATTTCCTGCGAAAGAAAAGCTGTCCTTTTCCAGACAGCTTTTCTTATGAATATTTTTATTTATCTTTCTTTACTGTGTCTGGGTATCCGCCTCTGTGTCCTCTGCCGTAAACGGATTTGTATCCCTTACTGTATCCGAAGCAGTCTTTCCAGTCTCATTGATTACGGATTTACTGATATTCTTTACGGTCTGTGTTGTCTCATAATCTTCTACATCAAATAAATACTGATGCAGTAAATTTACATTGGTTTCCAGATCTGTAGGTACTACTACATCGCCAAGCTTTCCTCCCATACGCTCTGTGGTAAGCTGGAATGGCCATCCCTGTGTATCTGCCAGTTCGTAGTCTTTGATGCCTGCTGCCAGTCCCAATATTTCAGAACTGCTAAGACTTGTGGAAATATCCGGGAATAATTCATCAATCACCTTATTTAATGTAGGAAGACTGGCTGCCTTTGCCTTCTCGACTATTTTACTGATAACGGTTCTCTGACGCTCGGTACGGCCGTAGTCATCACCACCGCTGTAACGGTCACGACAATAAGCCAATGCCTGGATTCCGTTTACTGTCTGAAGTCCCGGTCCGGAAACTGCTGTTCCGTTGGTTCCCATTACCTCATTCATCTCATTGATATAAATTTTCATGGTTTCTGCTTCTTTGGAAGTAATATCAAGTTCAATTCCGCCCAGTGCATCTACCACTTCCATAACTGCATTAAAGTCCACGGCTACATATTCTTTAATATCCAGATCAAGATTCTTATTCAATGCTGCAACCGCACCGGTCGGACCGCCTTTTGCATATGCTGCATTGAGTTTTCTTAAATTGTCATCATCATCTACTGCCAGGAAAGAATCCCGGTAAACCGATATCAGTCTTACTTCCTTCGTATCATTATTAATACTTGCAATCATGATACAATCACTGTTTCCGGACTCATATTTACCGGTACTGCGGTTATCAATACCAAATAATGCAATATTCGTATAACCATCTAACAATTCCTGGGTTTTGGCATCAATATTAATATTCAGCTTATCTTCATCCAAATCACCGGTATTATTGAGTTTATTTAATTTAATAATTACAAATAATGCTGCCAGAAGAATTAAGATAACCAGTACTTCTACTATAAAAAGCATCAATTTTCTCTTTCTTCTCTGACGTCTGGTCATTTTCTTTCTTTTACGGTTTCTATTATTACTACTTGTACTCATAAGTCATCTCCATTATCTTATTTTCCTGATGTTAAACAGTTTCTATTCATTTTTTCAAAACAATTGAAACTAATATATAACAAAACACTTTTTGTGTCAATATTATCCATGATAGCTTAATATCCGTTTTAGAAAAATTAAGCGATTCTTAATCATTACACCCACGCTGTTATGGGAAAAATCAGATACATTTTTTTCATGCCGCCGGTAAAGAATCAATGGTTCCTTTAAAAATACCGTGCGGTGATATTTCAAATCACATTTCACACCAATCCACTGATCATGCATGGTAACATCCTTTGGAATCGGAAGTACTGCATCCAATACCTCTTTCCGGAATGCCATGCAGCAGCCCATATAGGTATTCTTAATAACATTTTTAATTGCACCTCTTCCACTGTGGCGGTAAGCAAAAAAGGACGGCATCAGTGTCTCTTTGCATGCAGCATCCGTCACTCTGGCATCATGTACCACAACCATGGCTTTCTTCTTCCGGAATACTTCCATGACCTTCTCTACTTTATCCGGCATCCAGACATCATCCTGGTCTGCAAGGAAAATATAATCGCCCCGGCACGCCCTAAGTCCTGCTTCCACATTGGCAATAACACCTTCACCCGGTCCTTCCATAACACGGATTCTGGCATCCTGTTCCTGATAGGACTTAAGGATTTCCCTCGTAGTATCCAGCGAACCATCATCCGATACCACCAGTTCATCACCCAGTCCGATATTTTTAAGTATGCTGTCTATCTGTTCTCTGATATAGGTTTCTCCGTTATAGGTTACTACTAAGACCGATATCATGTTCTCTCTTCCTCTCCTGTAAGAAACAGTGTTTCATACTGCTGTACAATTGCTTCCCAGCTATACCATTTCTTCATTCTGTCCTTCGCTTTCCGGCCAAGCTCTTCCCTCTCTGCTTCATCCATAGTATCCGCCTTCTGAATCAGAGTGGCAAGATTTCCGTTTTCCTTATTCCAGTACAGTGCGGCATCTTCCCCCACTTCTTTATTAAAGCCCACATCTAAAAGCAGGTTCAGTTTTGTGGTACTGAGTGCCTCAAGAAGGGATGGATTGGTTCCTCCCACCTCATGTCCATGGAAATATCCATAAGCAAAGTAGCGGATTTCTGCCAGCAATGCAACATCATACACGGTTCCTGCAAATTTAATCCGCTTGTCATTTAAAAAGCCGGTTTTCTCTTTTAAACTTTCATAAAAAGCATTTTCTTCCACATTTGTGATGATCACAAGATCTTTTGTGGAATCAGATGCCATAAATTCCCGAATCATTGTCTCGTAATTATTTTCCGGGACAAATCTTCCGACGATAAGATAATAATTTTCCTTTCTGATATCAAACTTCTGATACCATACAAGTAAATCCTCTGTTGGTTCACCTGCTTTATAAGATAGTGTTCCATATGCGATAAATGTGGTCTTCGGCTGATATTTATGATATTCATCCCTGATATACTGTTCAATATTCTTTGAATCACAGACTAATAAATCTGCGTGCTTTACCATTCCCTTTTCCGAATATTTCCAGTATTTACGAATCCATTTATTCCATTTTGCCCGCATAAATTCATGTCCATCCGGGTTTACATAAAGTGTACCAGACAACCGGTGCAGCTGCCTTTTAAAGTGCCCCACAAATGGTCCGATTCTGCATGCCAGCACATAGACAACGGCATCCTCTATCTTTTCTTTTTTAATTTTCTGAATGCAGTAACGAAATGCTGCCAAATCATAATACACGGCTCTCGCTGGTCCGATATCCGGCACCTTCACCCGGAAGCATTTCGCATTATGATAAGTAAATTCTTCATTATGGTCGGACATACACGCCACATGGTACTGAATGTCTTCACTGACTGCCTGTCCGGTCAGATTCTCTACAAATGTCTCGAACCCGCCGTAAGCCGCCGGAATTCCTTTACTGCCTATAATAAATACATGTTTCATTTTCTATCCCTTATAAACTGCTGTAAGTTTTGCATCCAGCATAATCTGATATCCCGCTTTTTTCAGACGTCCGGCAAAATCTATTGCCCGCTCTAACGGTTCTTTATCCAGAGCAATTCCGCCAGTCTTAAGATATGCTTCTTTCTTTATGATACACTGTTCCAGCGGAACGGCGCTGACATTCTGCGGAAGCACTGCCCGGTTGAAATATCCCTTGAAGCAGACCGGAAGTTTTTCAAAAAGATATCCCATCTTTCCATCCGGTAATACGCCAATGCCTGCCGAAACTAACTTCCGGTGCTTTTTAAACCGGACACCTGTCAGTCCCACTTTATTTAAGCAGGCATATTGTGCCAGTTCTTTTCGTTCTCTCTCCCCAAGCAATCTGGTGCGACGGCTGTCATAAATGAAAAGATATTCCCTTGTGCTGTTTTCTACCAGTTCATCTAAAGCATCTTTTTCCTTTATTTCCGCAAGATTAATAAGCTCCGGCTCCGGAACTTCCTGTTCATAAATCACTTCATAAGAATTATGCCCCTGGGCATCTTTAATCTCTGCCGGGATTTTCCGCCTCTGCACGTAAGCTTCCAATGCCCGCTTTCCCGCATCATAGGCATAATCCTTGGACAGGGAACTGCCTGCCGTGGAACCACTGTGTATTCTCCAATGATAAAGAATCTTTCGAATATGATAAATGGCATCCGTCTGCTCCGTCAGGCGGAGCACCAGTTCATAGTCCTGGGCACCATCATAGCAGGGATTGAAATCCCCCACCTTCTCTAACATGGTCTTCTTTACCACCAGAAAATGGCAGATATAATTATAATGCATCAGCAATTCCGGATTATAATCCGTCTTAAAATGCGGCCGGCTGTGTATCCCGGATTCTGCATCAATTTTATCTTCATCGGAATAAATCACCTGTGCATCCGGATGGGCATTTAACATCCGCACCACTTCATAAAGGGCATTGGCAGCCAGCACATCATCATGGTCCAATAATCCGATATATTCACCCATTGCCATCGCAACTGCCTCATTGGTATTCTCTGAAATCCCACCATTTTCCAACAATCTGCGGTAACGTATTCTTGCATCCTCTTTATAATTTTCTGCAAGAAAACGTTCGATTTTATCGGTAGGGCTTCCATCTGCAAGACACAGTTCCCAGTTTTCATAGGACTGTCCCAGCATGCCCTCTATCAGTTCCCGTAAGAAGCATTCCGGTGTCTCATATAATGGTACTACAACAGAAACCAGCGGCATATGTTCAAACAACGTATTCCGCTGCACCTTCCATTCCTCTTTTGTCACCATATAATTCTGCCAGTTTTTCGTATATTCATGGTCTATGGGCTCATATTTTGTTTCCATTACTTTAATCGCCAGTCCCCGGAGTCCATGCTTGCGTATCATTCCAACTGCATATGCAGCCTTTTTCGTTAATCCCATTGCTTACTTCGATCCTTTTCCTGTTATAACAACCTGAATGGTCTTAAACAAGATTTTAATATCCAATGCCAGTGACCAGTTTGTAATATAGTAGGTATCCAGCTGTACCACTTCTTCAAAATCCGTAATGTTGCTTCTTCCACTGACCTGCCACATTCCGGTAAGTCCTGGCTTAATTCCGAGTCTTGCCCGGTGCCTTGCCTCATATCCGGCAAATTCTTCCTCCGTCGGCGGTCTTGTGCCTACCAGACTCATATCCCCTTTTAAAATATTCCAGAACTGTGGCAGTTCATCAATGGAAAACTTCCGCATGAACCTGCCAACCGGAAATACTCTCGGATCATCTTCCATCTTAAACATCAGCCCTGACATCTCATTCTGCCCCATCAGCTCTTTTTTCTGTTCTTCTGCATTTACATTCATGGAACGGAATTTATAAAAGCGGAATTTCCTGCCATTTTTCCCCACACGAATCTGTGAAAAGAAAATCGGTCCCGGTGACTGCTTCTTAATAATCGGTGCAAAAATAATGGTAGCAATACCGGCAATCACCAATCCCACAAAACCGCCAACAATATCCATCAGACGTTTCAAAAACAACTGACGTGGTGTTGCAATACACATACTGGAAGTTAAAACCATATAATTTCCACACTGCTCGATTACTTTATTCGGCATCAGCTTGGAAGCATGTACCAGATTAAAATGCACCGTAACGCCCATTTCCAGCAGATCATCTGCCAGTGCCTGGCTGCTGGCTATCGTATTGCCATTAATAAACACTTCATCTACCACATTATTTTTTACATATTCAAAGAAATCATCTGCATTTGCTACCACCGGAATGCCCCGGATAATTTCTCCCTTACGCATTGCATCCACTACAACAACTCCACGCACGGCAAATTCCCGGTATGGCAGATTTTCAAATTCCTTAAGACAACTCTCCACCAGTTCATCCGTCGTTACCACTATCATGGCAGACAGATTTCTGTCATTCATCATCTTTTTCTTAATAAAATTCTTAAGCCCGGAACGGCCGACAAATTCAAAAATCATAGACAGTCCCCAGAACATCAGGAAAATCTGTCTGGAAAAGTCAGACTGTCTGGTCCAGTATCCATATACCATCATTCCGGCAACAATGATTGTTGTATGAACAACAACATGCTTAAATTCCTGCGTATTCTTTCTCCGCAGAATGCTCTTATAGGATTCGCCGAAAAATACCACGCAGATATCAATCAAAATAAGGACTACCGCTAATCGCTGATATTCCTCATTTAAAAACTCATTTTTTCTTCCAAAACGCATAAAATAGGATAAGGCATATGCAAGTTCCAGACAAATAATATCCAGAATCGTAAAGTCAAGATGCTTCATCCAGCTTTTTCGTTCTTTTTTATACATAATCTATTCCCTCTTATGCAATACAAGCCATCTTTTTAGGAATATTATACCAGTCCTACCCTGGCAGGTACAACCGAATTCTTTCTTAATTTTCTGTGAAAAAAGTATGTTCTTCTTCTGTCAAATGCTGTTTCTGTGAATATACAGCCAGCTTTCCGAATAGTCTTTCCGTTCTTTCTCACTCATCTTCCCATATTTCTCATAAGGAATCTTTGCCAGAACCATCTTTTCATTTCCACATTTAAAACATTCCACTTCATTTCTTCTTGAAACCGTCCGTATCCAGCCACATTTCGGACAAATATAAACTTTCATCATGTGTAACTCTACCTCCCTGTTACTTGTTTTTCTCTATACTCAGTTACAAAGTTACCACTTTCTTACAAATTCTGCAATGCCTTAGTGCTTTTGTCCCAGGGAATAATCTGTCCGGTAACGGGTCAGTCCGGGATGATAATAGGGATCTCCCTGCTTTAAAATATCAATCCAGCGGGTTCTCATATATTCAATCTCTTCCTGAAAACGGCGTACTTTCTCCTCTGTATCCTCCTGTCCTCTGGACTTTGATTCATAATGGTACGCTTCTACGGATGGTTCATATATAATAAGATAACCCTTCTTCCGGATTTTAAGACACAAATCCACATCATTAAATGCTACTGATAAAGCTTCGCAGAATCCGTCCACCTCACGGAACACCTTTGCCGGCACCATAAGAAATGCTGCTGTTGCTGCACTTAAATTCTGCCGCAGGCTGGCTCTATACATATACCCACTATCGCTGCGTACCTGTCCTACACACATATTGGCTGCAATTCCTCTGGCATGTCCACCGATGCCTATGACAATTCCGGCATGCTGTATCGTATCATCCGGGTAATAAAGCTTTGCTCCCACTGCTCCGGTATTTTCTTTTCCACACAGGGTAAGCATCCGTTCCATGTAATCCTTTGTTATAATCTCAATATCATTGTTTAAGAACAAAAGATATTCACCCTTTGCATAGGATGCTCCATAGTTATTAATAGCTGAATAATTAAAAGTACCCGGTATTTCAGGTTTCCATTCTACCACACGGATATCCGGATACTGCATCTGCAGTTCTTTATAATAATCAAAGATTTCTTCGCTTTTACTGTTATTTTCTATAATGATAATCTCATAATTCCGGTAGCTGCCCTGCCGAATGGATGTGATGCATTTTTCCAAAGAAACTTTTTCGTCTTTATTCGGTATCAGAATAGATACCAGTGGCTGCTTCTTTTCGTGACTGCCTGCTACCATAGATGCATACTCTACTCTCGGTACATGCTCCGCCTTTGTATGATAGAGCACTTTGGGAATATGGAAGATATTATTGGACTGCTTTGCTGCCCGGCGGATTATTTCTTCTATTGCAGGATTTCCGTCACTTTCTTCCATGGTCTGCAGGAATACCGTTTTTCTGATGCAGCATAAATGTCTGATATAACAGTAGTTTTCCAGATAATCCGGGCTGAAGTCCGGCTTTAAAAGAGGCTCTGCTGTCTCTGTTGTCTTTGATTCATCCGAACATCTGACATCTTCATCCGTATAAATCAAATCCGGCTTTCCGATTTCTTCCCAGTGAATTCCTGACTGCTTTGTCTCTTTTGGAAAAGCAATGGCATGGGCAAGCTCATAGAAAGCATCCGGTTCTAAGGTGTCACCCGCCTCAATAAGAGCTGCATATTCCCCGGAAAGCTCTATTTCTTTTCCGGTACAGAGCTTATCGATACAGGTTACATTCCAGTTGGTATAGCTCTGCTGTTCTAACATAGCCAATACATCTTCTCTATTTTCTCCCATATAAACACAACTGATAAGCGGTCGGTAGGACCACTTATCAGATTCTTTTGTCTGTATCTTAAGTTGTGCTTCTGTTACCTTATGGCCTGCTGCATATTCCGCATAGGAAATCTGCTCCGGTTCTCCTTTTTCTTTCAGGCGGATGAAGAATTCCTTTAAGCCATAATTTTTTAAATATCGGAAACCTTTTCTGAGGTTATAAAGGCTCAGTTTCATCTTGTCTCCTTTTTTCACTGCTCTAATCTCACTGCGCTAATCTCGTCGTTCTAATCAGGCAGCTTTATTTTCTAAAATTAATCTCTGTCATAAATATCTCTGGTATATACCTTGTCCTGCACATCTTCTAAGTCTGCACTGTTACGGTTGGATACAATAACATCGGACATCTTCTTGAACTCGTCTAAGTCACGGATTACTTTGGAATTATAGAAGCTGTCATCCTTTAAGGTCGGCTCATAAATCACTACTTCGATGCCCTTTGCTTTCAGACGTTTCATAACGCCCTGAATAGAAGACTGGCGGAAGTTATCGGAATTGGTCTTCATGGTCAGACGATAAATACCTACTACAGAAGGATTTCTGTCTAAAATCTGCTGTGCAATGAAATCTTTTCTTGTGGTATTGGCTGCAACGATTGCTCCGATAATATCATTTGGAACGTCCGCATAATTTGCCAGTAACTGCTTGGTATCCTTTGGCAGGCAGTATCCGCCATATCCGAAGGACGGATTGTTATAATAGTTACCGATTCGCGGGTCTAAGCCTACGCCTTCGATAATCTGTCTGGTATTTAATCCTCTTACCTCTGCATAGGTATCCAGCTCATTAAAATAGGAAACACGCAGTGCAAGATAAGTATTTGCAAATAATTTGATTGCTTCTGCCTCGGTGAGGTGTGCTAATAATACCGGAATATCCTCTTTGATAGCACCCTGTTTTAATAAGCCGGCGAACTCTTCTGCCTTTACCCTTAAGCTTTCATCCTCTTTCGGATATCCCACTACGATACGGGATGGATAGAGGTTATCATATAATGCTCTTCCTTCTCTTAAGAATTCCGGAGAGAAGATGATATTTTTGCTGCCAAACTGCGCTCTTACTTTTTCAGTATAGCCAACCGGAACTGTAGATTTGATAACCATAATTGCATCCGGTGCATATTCCATAACCAGCTTGATTACGGCTTCTACGGATGATGTATCAAAGTAATTCTTCTTCTCATCATAGTTGGTCGGAGTGGAAATGATAATAAAATCTGCTCCTTCATATGCTGCCTTCGCATCTGTGGTAGCCCGCAGATTCAATGGTTTCTCTGCTAAATATTCTTCAATCTCCTTATCGACGATTGGAGATTTCTTATGATTAATCAGATTGACCTTCTCTTCAACAATGTCGACTGCCCATACCTCATTATTCTGTGCTAATAAAATGGAATTTGACAATCCCACATAACCGGTTCCTGCTACTGCAATTTTCATGTGTATCCTCCTTATTTTTCATTGTGTTTCAATTTTCCTAATATCATGCGTACTTCTTCACGCACCAGTTCATCCCCTAAGATTAAAAGCATAATGCCATAGGTTACTACTCCAATTATAATCATCAGTAACATATAAATCAAATAACTGCTGAAAGTTACCTTCTGAAACAGCACATATGCAATGACCATCGGAACGGATGCGATGACATATTTCCAGACACCCTGCATCATTCCCTTAAACGGTATCATCTTATGTCCTAAGATAATGCAGATTAACATTACCATTGCCTCTGCCAGTACGGTAGCAATTGCTGCTCCATCGTAGCTTAATACCGGAATCAGCAGGTAGTTAATGATAAGGTTACTGATTGCACCACCCAGGGTTGCCCAGAAAATAATCTTCTCTTTCTTCTTTGGCATAAATATCTGATATGCAATAAAGCCGTTAATCGGCGAGAAGAACAAATTGATGGCAAGAATTCTAGAAGTTGTAACGCTCGGGAAAAACTCGCTGTAATTCTTACCGGATATCAGATGAATGACTTCCGGCGAAATCAAAAGCATACCCACCATACATGGTACAATTAACATCATCATAAAACGGAATGCCTGTTTTAACAGCCGGTCAAAGTTATCCTTCTGGTCATTTTCAAGATAATATGCCATCCGGGGCATGATAACCGTACTCAGAGATTTAATCAGCGTACACAAAACCTGATTCATCTTCGATGCCGTTGTATAGATTCCCGCATCCTTATCTCCCTTCATCCATCCCAACATTGTAATATCGGAATTGAGATAAATAACAGATGCAATCGAAACGCCAAACATATATACCATTGGTTTCATATGAACCTTGATATCAGCCCAATGGACTCTTGTTTCAAATAAATGGATGTAATGTCTGCTGTGAATAAAATTCAGCACACCGGAGCCAACGGTAGATACCGCAGTCAATGCCACATACCATGCCACATCACCTTCATTCCGTACCAGCACAAATAGCATTACAAGTGCTACTACCTGGAAAATGATAGAACGAATCGTAATATATTCATACTCTTCCAACAGTTCATAGAGCCATTCCATACCAAGGGTGGTAAATAGAACCGTAGAACTGCTGATTAACAGCAGCATTTCATAGCCATCAAACTTCGGCAGGAACAACGCACCTGCAAATCCGATATAAGCAAGCACCGTAAATACCAGATTGATGAAAAACATTTCCGAAGCAAATTTATTTAATTTTGCTTTATCATCACGGATTTTTGCACCCTCTGTAATAGCATAATTATTGACACCAAAGGATGCTATCAGTTGAAAATAGCTGACAATGGATGCTACATAGGCAGCCCGTCCTACTCCGGCAGAATTCAGTACCCGCGTTGCATACGGATAGGTAATCAGTGGGAATAATATCGTCATCAAAACCCGAATCAGATTCATTATAAAGTTAAATTTGATTGATTTTACTTCTTTCACAATATGTCCTCGCTGTTACTTCTGCATTACCTCTAAATGTTCCAAGAGAATTCCAAGTGATTTAATCTGATTCTCCAGATTAAAGATTTCTTTTTTTCGCCCGGTCTTATAAATATAATCCGTAGAGATATCCTCAAGATGAAGAATTCTTACCTCCGGACAGTATACCATCGGTATTCCCGCTTCTTTACATCTTAAATACAAAAGTTCCTCTTCCCGGAACATAAAGGTATCCGGTACGAATGCATCTTTATATTTTGTAAGATAAATCGGTGAAAAAATCAGACAGCAACCATGCAGTACCAGCTCATCCTGATATTCCAAGGAGCCTTCTGTGCAGTCTTCATGTTTCTTTAATTCCGGCATCACATGAATCTTTCCAAGGAAGATGCGAAGCAGCAGCTTTGCCCTGTCCCAAAGATTCCAAAGCGGATAAATAGAAGAGGTAATGTGTTTTAATCTCGTCTCATATACATGGCGTTCTTTTTTCAAACCCTCAATGGATGCAATTTCATAATACATGGCATTTTCCCTGCCATCCTTTAATTCAATATGCGGTCCCATTACTGCAAACTGATGTGCTTCATAGGCTGCCTCTACCAGCTGTGCAAAGTTATCCTGCAATAAAATCACATCATTGTTCATCACACAGATAAAATCACAGTGCAGCTCTTCTCTTGCATATACATAGCCAAGATTGTTGCCTTTGGCAAAGCCGAGATTTTCCTTACTCAAAAGAACACTTACATGCTCTGTGTCTTTATAGCACTCTGCTAAATCTTTGCCGGTTCCGTTGCCGGATGCATTATCTACTACCACAATTTCATAATCGGCCTGTGCCATTTTCTCCTGAATTGCCGCAATACACTTCTTCGTCATATCAAGAGTGCAATAATGCAATACCACAAAGCCAAATTTTTTCTTCTCACTCATCTTTGATTCCATCCATTCCAGATATCCTAATTGTGTAATAATAAACTGTCAATGAACAGCCATTTTACATGGCATACAAAATACCAAAGCATTGCCTTCCGGTATAATTTTAATGCCTTTTTATCAGACATCTTTCCGGTCTTGCAGTATTCTAACCACGCTTTCGATACCGTAAGTCCGTCTTTTTTTATTTTATCTTCATAGAAAGCCACCTTTTCTCCGGCTGGCTGTTCCTTACATTTATGCATGAAACTCATATCCGCCCGGTGACGTACGAGACTGTAGCGGATAAATTCCGGTGCAATCTTCTGCTCCAAGTCATAGTCCATCAAATTTCTAAGATAGTTGATAAACCGGGAATTTCCCGTCCAGATGCCGTCTCCGGTCTGACGATAGCTCGCCATAATATCCGGCATATAATATACATCCCCATGCTTGATAAAACAGAACGTAATGGTATTATCATTAAAATAATCTGCTACCACATCCATCGGAATATCCTTGATATATTCACTTCGCATCAGAATAGAATCCGGATGGAAATAGAAACGTCCCCAGTAGGTTGTTCCCTTTAATTTCATCGTATGATTGCAGTTTAAAAATGGGGTATTTTCTTTCGTCTTCTCATCATAGGCATAGACATTGTGGGCGCAGAGTGCATATTTTGCATTTTCCGGCTGATCCATAATCTCTACCTGCTTCTGCAGTTTATGGTCATCAATGTAGAAATCATCTCCATCGAGATACGCAAAATACTCTCCCTTTACATACTGCAAAAGATTCAGACGGTTTCTTGATGCCCGCTGGCTGCTGTTGTATTTCACACCAGGTTCCCGGTCCATCACATAGATTTCCATTCTGTCCGGATATTTCTGCTTCCATTTCTGTAATTTTGCCATGGTGCCATCGGTAGAACCATCGTCACCAATCAGCACCTCAAAATCAAAATCACATTTCTGGTCAAAAACACTCTGCAATGCCTCATCCACATAATCTTCCTGATTATAAAAAGTCACAAGGACGCTTACTTTCATACTATCCTCCAGTGCCTACAATGTAATGGAGTAGGTCAGGTTATTACAATAGGAACTTCCGAAGTCTTCTTTGCTGGTAATCAGTCCCATGTTCAGATAATTACCTAAATCTTCGGTTGCTGTTCCCCAGGAAATCCGTTTATAGCCACGATTCTTCATTTCCACAATCATGGAATAATACATAAAGGTCATCGGGCTTAATTTATTAAACGCCTGTCTTGCAGCAAGATACTGTGTATGGGCACAGCCTACTTTATCGAAATAAAACATCATGGAGCCAGCTAACATTTCATCCTCTTTGAAGATGCCAAAGAAGCCGCATTCCTTCGGAAAACGGTCATTCTTGAAATCTAAAAGCTCTGCTAAAGTATGTACCGGTCTGGTATCATACTTGGAAAGGTTCTCACAGAGAATATCATAGAATTCTTTAATCTCATCATCTGTCGTCAGCGGTCTGCATTCCAGACCTTCCTTCTCACAGTTGTGCACATTGGTACGTTTTCCCTGTGCAAAGTTTGAAAGAATTGCCTCTTTATAGGTAGCATAGTTTACATAAGTGCTCAGCTCCTTATGCTCCGTATAGCCAGCATGCTGGAATGCATACTGGAATAAATCACTTTCCACTTCTGAGAAAATATCGGAAGTCATCTTAAGATAAGCCTCATCATAGCACTGCTCCTTAAGATAATCCTTTAATTCTTCTACTAATACCACTACATGTTTGGCATTGTGATGCTTCTTGTCGATAATGATACCGCCAAAGGTGGTTCCTTTGTGGGAGAAAAATACCTTTTTTCCATCCTGCTCCAATTCACATGCAGGAATCAGGGCTGCGATATTATTTTTCTCATTATATACTACCAAAGATACATCTTTAAATCTGCCTGCCGGATGATAATTGAAGAACCGGCGGCTCTGTAAAAAGGTTCCGTTTATGGATTTTTCTGCGATAAATTTATCCCACTGTTCCTCTAAACTGTCCTCATATTTTTCAAATCGAAACATAGTCTCTCCTCTTCTATTTGAATGCATTGATTGCATCAATGACATATCCGGTTTCTTCCTCTGTCATTCCATAATACATTGGAATACTGAGCTCTGTTGCAGAAATCTCTTCTGCCAGTGGAAGCTCACCCTTCTTGATGCCAAGGCTTTCATATGCGCCCTGCAGATGCATTGGAATCGGATAATGTTTATTGGTTCCAATTCCCTTTTCATTTAAGAACTTCTCTAATTCATCCCTGCGTGCACAGCGGATTGCAAAAATGTGGAATACATGCTTCGTATCCGGCATTATAGTTGGCAGTGCGATTTCCGGATTCTTAATTCCGGCAAGATATTTCTCTGCTGTCTCAATACGGTTTGCATTCCAGCGGTCTAAGTTCTTTAATTTAATTCTTAAAAAAGCTGCCTGCATCTCATCCAGTCTGGAGTTATTTCCCTGATAGATATGATGATATTTATAATCAGAACCGTAGTTGCCAAGGGCACGTACTTTATCTGCCAGTTCTTTATCATTGGTTACGAAAGCTCCGGCATCTCCTAATGCACCTAAGTTCTTGCCCGGATAAAAACTGAATCCGGCTCCGTCTCCAAGACTACCCACATGTTTTCCCTTATAGAGTGCACCATGTGCCTGTGCAGAATCTTCGATTACTTTCAGATTGTGACGTTTTGCAATCTCCATGATTTCATCCATTGGTGCCGGCTGTCCATAAAGATGTACTGCCATAATTGCTTTGGTCTTATCGGTAATCTTCTCTTCGATTCTTGCCGGGTCAATGTCAAAGGACTCTAAAGCTGGCTCTACAAATACCGGAGTTGCACCTGTATAAGAAACTGCCAGTGCAGTTGCAATAAAGGTATTGGATGGAACAATGACTTCATCGCCTGTCCCGATTCCATATGCTTTCAGTGGAAGGAACAGTGCATCCAGTCCGTTTCCTACACCGACACAGTATTTCACGCCACAATATGCGGCATACTCTTCTTCAAACTTTGCTAATTCTTCTCCCTGGATAAACCAGTTTTTCGCTAAAACCTGCTGAAATTTTCCGGTAAGTTCGTCCTTGATTTCATCATGCATTTTCTCAAATGACACAAACGGTATTTTCATGGCAATTCTCCTTTACTTATCCTTATTTTCCTCTTTTACAAATGCAAGGAATTTATCGTAATCCCTGATATAATCATTTTCATCATAATATTCTGATGCCAGTACCATCAGCACTGCATCCTCGGAGAAATCATACATTTCCCGCCACATATTATTTGCAATATATAAGCCTTCATATGGCTTGTCCAATAAGACCTCTGCCGTCTCACTGCCGTTATCCAGATGAATCTTACAGGTTCCATGAATCGGAATCAGAATCTGTTCTAAACACCGGTGTGCATGATAGCCTCTTCGTACACCATCTACGGTATCATACATATAGTAAACACGCTTAATTTCAAATGGAATATCACGCATCTCTTCCAATGCTACCAGCTGACCGCGTTCATCCCCATGCTGCTGAAATCTGTACTTAATCACTTCCATGGACATTCTCCTTCTTCCACATTCCTGTGTTCTGCTTTTCTCGTTTCTTTTCTATGTTACTTTCTATTTTCGCTCTTATTTTAGTTCCTGTTTCAATTCTCTTCTTACTCTGCTTTTTCTTTGCCGAATTCCGGATTATCCAAAAATCCCTTCTGCTTATGTGCCGGCTGGTATGCGCCTTTTCGCACCTGCAGCATATGGCTTACAAGATAACGGATGGCATCCGGATTGCGGAACAGCCGTAACAAAGTACGAAGATAAAGGTTTCTGATTTTATATAATCCCAATACCTTTTTCTGCTTCTTCACATATGGATTATCGCTGTACTGCTCCTGAATCATGGCATAGAACCGGTCTACATCCTGTGCAAGAAGTTCTGAGAAGCTGCTTTTCTTTCTGGTGGATACTCCGGTATCGGCCTCATACCATACCAGATAATCCGGGAAGAAATGCATCGGTCTGCCGTCTAAGCCTGCCATCATCTGAAAAATATCTTCTGCATAAATGACCGTTCCCTCTATCTTCTTAAGATAAGTCATATAATAATCTACGGTATAACAGGTACATGCACCGGAAGCATTGTCCCGATACAGCACCAGATTCTTTACAATCTTATCCTCATTCCAGTTCTTATATGGAGATAAATCAAAGGGATGCGGAAATTCCACATAATCTACACCGCCATCTTCCCTGCGGCAATAACCCCGCATCAGTCCAAAGCAGGACTCATACCGGTTCTCTTCCATAAAGTCATACACCTGCTGCAGGGTATGTTCATTATAGAATGCATCCCCCGGTCCAAAATCCCGGACATATTTACCTTTTGCCTTTGCCAGACCATCTATGAGGTTCTTTACCGTTCCCTGATTCTTCTCATGAGGAATAAGGGTATAATTTGCAAACTGGTGTGCCGCAAAATATGCTTCTATCTTATCAAAACAGTTTTCTTCTGAACCATCATCTGAGACTACGATTTCATAATCCTTAAAGGTCTGTGCCATGACAGAATCCAGTGTAACTAATAATTTCTTCCAGTCCGGATGATAGGTTACGATTAAAACAGTAAATTTCATCGTTGCTCCTTCTTGTTAACTTATACAGTTTACTATGTTTTCTTAAAATTTGCAACTTACAGCCTTCCGATAAGGAATACCAGACGTACAAATATCTCGTCTACGACTTTCTGTCTTAACTTCTTCGGATAAAAAACCTTGCGCAGTGCAATCAGCGGATGAAAACCATCCCTGGTAAAAAGTGCCAGTGCCTTCTGATTCTCCGGTGTCAGCCTGTCCTTATAAAGCTTGCCATATTCCTTAATCTGCTCATGAATGTGATGGAAATAATGATTCAAGAAAAAACGTTTAAAACGCCAGATCTGGAACTTAATAAAGCTGTCTCCACCATCACTGACATTATTATTATGTCTGCGGTATTTTACCGTCGGACGCTCATCATAGATTACTTCGCCCATTCCGGCACAGACCATATACATCCACCAGTCATGTCCGGTAGATTTCTCCGGCATCTGCTCTGTTACCATGTCCTTTGCTTTGCGGTTAAATACACTGTTAAAGCCAAGAGACACACAATCCACCAATGAATTCACAAAAGAAATATTCGGCGTCTTCCCATCCCGGTGCGCCATGAAATTTAAATCTCCGTCATAGAAATCATAATTGGAAAAATACAATACCGGCACATCTTCCCTTGCATGTTCTAATTTTTCCACTGCCATCTTAATCTTGTCTTCAAACCAGACATCATCCTGGTCACTGAAAGCATAATAATCTGCTTCGCCGCCATTTGCAATGAGCCATTCAAAGCTTTTTACGAAGCCCACATTCTCTCCTGCTTCCAAATGAAGCAGTCCTTTTTCTTCATATTCCCTTACAATTGCAAGGGTTCCATCTTTAGAGCCGTCATCCCTGACATAAAGTTCCACATTGGGATAGGACTGATTTAAAATACTGTCAATCTGTGCCTTAATATACTTTTCTCCGTTATAAGCAGACAATAATACATTTACTTTTTTACTCATACAATTCCTTTCTTGCCACAAAACCTATCCCGGTATCATATATTCTCTCTAATGAATCAAAATAAGCCTGTTCATCCGCATAAATCTGGCTGTCTTTTAATACCAGAATATAGCTGGCATCAGACGCATTCAGGTGATTGAAATAATCCGTATGATCCGGGTCACTTTGTCCCCAGCCATAATACCGCTGGTCTGAAATTGCCTGATACCATAAATCATCTTCCCAGTATCCTGCCATCGGAACAATTTCCTCACCCTTGCTGATTAATTCATTATATACCCAGTGATAAAGTTCTTCCTTTTCCTTAGAATAACCCGGCATGCCAAATGACACATAATTATAACGCAGAATATCATTAAAATCTTCTGCCCTATAGCTGGAAATCAGTAAGCCATTATGAATTGCAATTCTCTCTTCCATCTTGCCAAGGTACATTCCTGTTAAAAATGCCCACATCACAAAGCTTCCGGTTATCAATACCTTTGTCTGCTTTTCTGCATAGACAACTGCATAATAGACCAATACCAACGCAATCAGCCACAACAGGAAATGAATCTTGTAAAAATAATAGGTAGATGCCTGTCCATTTACTGTCTTCAGGAAAAGATATAAAGCAAACAGAAGCGTATACGGTGCTAAAAACAATACCAGATTATTCTCCTTCTTCCTACACATCCCATAGAATCCAAAGAGCATCAATGGAATAAACAGTACAAAGTTTGAAAACAAATCCCGGTAGCAGGCTCCCTCATTTACCAGTGCAGAAGATACCGTCACGCCATTGGTAAAGATACCTGCATATGTATAATAAAAGCCTACGATGCATGGGAACAGGAATACCGTCAGACAGATTGCCACGGTATCTTTGGATACCAGTTTCTTTGCTTTAAACTGTTTTACAAAAATGCAGGTGATCAAAGCAAAGAAGGTAACCGGCATAAACATGACGTAACATTCAAAAATGGCAAGACAGCCTAACATCAGGCATACAATATTCTGCCATTTTGGCATATCATCCTTTAAGTAATCATCTGTTAAAATGATAATCATTCCGATAACCGTTACACCCATGCCAAGGTAAACAAAGCCGTAGAGCATGGAGCACATCGGATATCCAATCATATAGATAAACGAAAGAAAATATGCTGCAATTCTTCCAAACCGGTCTTTACTCAGTCTTCTTGCAATTCCATAGAAGATAAATGCCGACATCAGTAGCTGAATCAGTTCACTTAAGACGAAGAATCGATAGAAATAATCCACCGGTGCAAATGGAGCTAAGAATTCAAAAAGCAGTCCGTTTAACACCGTCTCATAAAACATACTGGTTACGGTTCCGGTCTCTACTAAATCCATCGCTGCCCGGAAATGGTTTGCCGGATCAATGGTCAGGAAATTGATATTGAATGCCATTCCGCCATATCTTACCTTTGCAAATACTGCAATAATTGCCACTGCGGTTACAAGAAATGCTGCATCTGCTATGGTAAACTCATACCTCTGCCATTTCTTTTTCTTTACGATAAAGAACCAGAGTAATCCGCCGGTAAGCAAATCAATGATTCCCATTGAAATAATATTAACCGGAATATGAATCACATTCAGGATTGCTGCCCAGAATGTGTGATAGCAGTTCACCAGAATCAGCAGCAATGCAATCCATGTCATTCCTGCCTGCTTCCGTTCTGACTTATAGCAAAAGAATGCTCCACTTAAAAGTGCCAGCACTGCTATTCCATAAAAAATTGTAGTTCCAAGGTTCCATCCCATCGTATGTTTTCTCCCTTTTCCTTAAGTCTTCCTTTGTTTTTCTTTGTTACAACTTTTCTTTCTTCTAGCTTTTCTTTATTCTAACTTCCTTTAGTAACAGGTGTTCACCAGCATAAATACTGCATATAAAAGCATGATGCCCATGAATCCGGAACATTTTACCGTAAAATGTCTGATGTCCTGTTTCACCCGGTCACTTCCCAGTGCCAGAAACGGAAGCATCAGCATCAGAATAAAATATCTACCCTGAATACCATTAATCACAGATGCGCCTACCGGATTGGCAATGCCATCCCCGATATAAAGTCCCATCATAATTGCTGCAAAAGTGATTGCAAATGCAAGCAGCATAATAATCCGGTGTCGTATCTTAATCCGTCCTCTTACTTCCTGAACGTCTAATAGACCAACACCCAAAAGGAAGCATGGTCCTATTACCGCAAGCAAAGTTAATGGATAATTCATACTGCCAAGCATATTCAGCTGCTGTAAATAATCATTCAGGTTTACTATTAATGTTGAAATAATTACCTTAACCGCAGCAATTGGATACGCTTTCAGATACTGCATCTGTGTCATGGTGTCTGCACCGCCACCAGTGCCAGCCTGCAAGCCGCTGATTCCGGAGGATACCCGCAGCATAACATAGCCGCCTAAAATTACCAGTGGTAATAACGCAATTGCAAAGGATTTCCAGTAATCCTTTCTGCTGTTAAACTTATCTTTCGGTATCATAAATACTAAAAGGCCAAGACACGCATAGACATATTTACTTAAGAACATAGTCAATAATAAAAGTCCAAGCACCAGTGTCTTCTTCCAGTTCAGCTTCACTTTTTCATCAAAAGCATAGTAACAACACAGTGCTACAAATAAGAAGCCCACACCATTTAATACTGCATCCTGGGAAAGAGAGGATGCCTGATAAATGCTTAAAGGCATCACCGCAAACATTGCCATAAGATTCTTATAAAACGGCATAAACCGTACTGCCGCATATGCCAAGCCCATATATGCCAGCAAATTGAAGATACGTCCCATCAATATCACACCATAAATACTGAAATTGAACGTCCTTCCAAGGAAGATTCCAAATCCCTGTGGCCAGTATACTACGGAAGTTACACTATCATAATAAGTCATCTTTATCCTATTTTTAGAAAACTTATGTGTCTGTAAATACTCCAGATACCCTGTTCCTTCACTGCCATTTGGTGTCAGCTTACGATAAGCAATTTCCTGTACATTTTCCGGTACATAAATCACACCATCTTCATGCGTGAGATTAGCAAAGGAACCAAGTATATTTCCATAGGACACGTCCATGCTCCGATAGAAATGGGAAGGTCCGTCACATTCCTGAAATGCCGGATTGATTACTGCCATGCTAAGCCCCATCACAGAAACAAGTATCAGTACCGTATTTTCCGGCTTTGCCCATTTTACCGGCATTACAAAGATTCCGATCACCACTGCTATTCCCAGTGCAAACAGAACAAAAAATGTCTTATTGAGTCCACCACCATAGACTACCGACATACGAAGTCTTGCAGCCGTTGCCTCTTCATTAACAAGAAGCGTCTGCTCATAATCTCCGGCCAAGGCACAATAATATACCTCCGATGCCCTGGTCTCCTCTTCTAACGTCAGATATACACTTCGTGTTCCCTCTACCCCATCTAAGGTCAGTTCCATGCTTACCACTTCTTCTGCTCCGGTAGACTTTGGCACATTACATTTTACTGCACTTAATACCTCATCCGTCTCTGCATCCCTAAGCATCGCCTGAATCGTAACGTCCTCTCCGGAATCATTCGTCATAAGAAGTGCAATATTCTGCATGTTACCGGAAACAGTAAAATACTGGGAAATCACGGCATTCTCTGCTGCAATATTTTCCTCTTCGCCACTCATGTCATTGTAATTGTCCTGCCTTGAATTATAGAAAATACTGCGATGTTTTATCAATAGCAATAACATAACAATGAGGAGTACCCCTGCCACGATATATTTTGGTGGTATCTTCTTTAACTTTTCCTTCATTTACCTTACCCCTGTTTTTTCTTTCTATCTCTACGATATAACCATAAGCAATATCCTGCCAGCAGCAACACCCCAAATATACTCATTACCGCTCCCTGTTTCATATATGGAATATGATAAACTGCTTTAACATCATGATTGCCAGCAGTAAGTTTTACTGCCAGGAAACCATAGTCTCCATTGATAGTCTCTGTTTTCTTACCATCAACATAAACTTCCCATCCATCCTGGTCTGGAATTGTAAGAAGCAGAAAGCCTTCCTTTTCATTCGAAATAGTTCCGGTAAAATATTTTCCATCTGCCACAAAATCTCCCAGCTTTACTTCTCCACGTTCTGCTTCATGTAAAGCAGCCTGCTCATCCGGCACAATCAAGGTATCTTTTAACAGCATACGCCGGTCTGTCTCATCCATTGCAGCACATTCACTCTGAGAAATTGTATTGGTGTAAAAGGATGCCGCAGAATCAGCATACTTATTTCTGTAAATATAAACACTGCCAATTTTCCTAATCAATTCTCCCCATGGATATCCCACCTCTTCTGTTGTCAAGACATATTTTAAATTAATCAAACTCATTGGATATACTTCAGACTCATCAGAGTATATGAAGAAGCGCTGTGCATCCAACACAATGGCTCCTGTATATAACATATTATAAAATTCTGACAGATTGCGATTAATCGTACTGTTATAGTCTGTCACAGCAGAATAACCTGCTACCTGAGAATCCCCAAAAGTTGATAAAAATGTATATGTTTTGTCCATTCTAAAAAAGGTGTTGTCATTCTCTTTTAAATATCTGATTGCTTCTATAGTATCATTCGTCATTGTTTTACCATCATAGCCAATTGCCTCTGTCGTTGTATAAGCAGTACCTCTCTGGCTAGTTGTCATATAGGTTTCTGTGCATGTTGAAAGCAGCACGCACACTATTAGTAAGCTTTCTACAATCTTACGCCCCTGCTTATTTTTCCAAAGAAACATTACCAGCAAAAGAAGTGCAAAACATATTTGCAGCATTATGATTTCTGCATCATAACTCCTTACCTCTAATGATGCCTTGTTATACGCTTTTATAGCAATATACAAACTGCTTATCAGTCCTAGACCAAGACCAATAAAACTAAATTCCTTTTTTCTTGTCAGTCTATCCCATTCTACTGCTACAAGTAATGCTGCAACCGGCATAAGTACGAATGTATACCTTGCCTGTGCATAAGCAAATCCATTAAATGCAATTGCCATTCCCGGATTAAACACCAGTAGAATTCCAACAAAAGTTATAAGAATACCGTATAATGCATTCTTATAACTCTTACATTTTTTTATACTCTGTACTAATAACTGCCCAAGGAAAAAATAAATAAAAATTGTAATGCATATATTAGGCATTTCATAATAATTTCCCCAGCCACTACTAGCATTTATGTCATTGATGTAATATAGATTATTTGATATCATCCGCCCCGCTATTTCTGAATTCTGTTCTATAGAGTATACGGAGAATAATCCATGAAAGAATTTTGTCAACGCCGACATATCTGAATCTAATCTTGATGAACTGGATGTAAGATATGATGCTGCCGGAAGTAATGATACTGCCCCTGCCAGTACCCCACAAATAATACTTCCCAAAATTGTAAATGCACGTTTTATACGCTCTTTTAAAGGCCAATTCAAGTTTGGGTTTAAAAGGCGCAAGACACAATAAATGCCAACAAACAGCAACGCCATATAAGTATTGTAATAACTGTAAATTATTGATGCTGCAACAGAAATACCCAGTCCCATAACATACCTTACTTTGAATTCCTGTATCAGCTTCTCTAAAAAAATCAATATTAACAAAAGATAAATGCAGATTGTTCCCAGGAGATAATGCTGTCCCCAAAGCATCAAATATCCATTAAATGCATATAAATATCCACCAATACAAGCAGCCCTCTCACTTACATGAAAGAGTTTTAAGAAGTACCGACACAACAATGCCGAGAGAATAATTTTCAATATCTGTGCAACTACTAAAAGTCGTTTTACTTTTCCTATTCCGAAAACAACTCCACCTAAAATTACAAATAAGCCAAAAGGATCCAATGTCTGAGAAATATTATTGATTAAACTGGTCCCTAATCCATAATCCCAGTTCCAGATAGAAAATGAACCTTCCGATATTCTTCTTACACAGTTCATATAATATGGATAATATTGTTGTACCGTATCCGAACCTATATCCATATATAAGAACAATTTCTCTCCCCAGATAAAATCATGAAATACATATGCTATAGTTATTCCAACAAAACCAATGTATAATACTATATGCAAAAAATTGCGACCCTTTTTGCAATTTTTGAATACTAATTGCATAACTTGCAAAAGAATACATAACCCCCATAATGCAAAGGCTGTTGTTATAATTGAACTTTTATTTATTCTTGCAAAAACAGAAAATGGATTTCGATAAGATATCCTTGACAGATTATAATGAACTCCGGGTTGTGAAGAAATCTTAACCCGGATATACTTTGTTGTTTTCTTTACCTGAACCGGGTTGTGCCCCAGTTCAAAAGTATACGGAGACGATTCTTCTGCAAAGATCTCTTTTTCCGACTGCCAGATTTCTCCTAAGATTCCCTCGCCCTCAATACGACTCATCTCAAGATCAATTAACTTATCCGAATCCACTGGAATTACAAAATAAGTATCTTTCCCTGTCACATAACCATTTCCATCCTCCGATGGAATCAGGTCGTTAGCCCCTGCTAACACTTCATCCATATCCTGATACTGTGGGAAGATGGTGGTATATACATTCAGATTGTCAAAACCTCTTGCTCCAACTGTTCCCACCAGAACCAGCCCTGCAAGAATCAGAACCAGTTCTGCAATCAATACTGCTGCATTTTTTAACCATTTCTTCCTATCGACTTGAATCTGCATCTTCCTTCTCCTCATTCAGCATCTGGCGCACCACATATAATGGTCTTTGTTTTGACTGCATAAAGATATTTCCTACATAAATGCCTACCAGACCGACTACCATAATAATAATTCCTCCGATGAGACAGTTGGTTGCTACGATACTGGTCCAGCCTGCTGCCACATGACCGGTAAAATAATAGATAATCAGTCCGATAATTATCATTGCTGAAATGATGGACATCAGGAATCCAAAGCCCATGGTGAATTTCAAAAGTTTATCTGACTGGGAAGTTAAAATCTCTCCCGCCATCTTAAAACGCTTCTTCATGTTATATGAGGATTTTCCCTCAAAACGGGAATCGTGTTCCACATCAATTGCTGTCTGCTTAAAGCCAAGCCATTTCACATAAATTACAAAGGCACGGTGCATTTCCCGCATCTTACAGTAATTATCGATTACCACCCGTTTGCTGATACTGAAATTACAGATTGCCGGATCATAGTGTCCATCCGATGCAAAGGAATAAATCTTATAGAATATTTTAGATACCAATACCTTTAAGAAAGAATCTTTTCTATGTGCTCGTCTGGCAAAGACCACATCATAACCTTCCTGAGCTTTGCGATAAAGATTCGGAATTTCCTCCGGTCTGTCCTGCAGATCGCAGTCCATTACGACAACCCAGTCTCCTTTGGAAGCATCCAGTCCTGCAGTTATTGCCATAATCTGTCCGAAATTCCGGGATAATTCAATCCCCTTTACACGGCTGTCCTCCTTACAGATTTCTTCGATTACTTCCCACGAATTCTGCGGGCAGGCATCATTTACCAGAATAATTTCAAAATCATCGGTGATGGTACTTACCGATTCCACCAGACGTCTATGCAATTCATGCAGCGCTGCCCGGCATCCATAGACCGGAACTACAACTGATATATCCATTTTCATACCCTCCTATAAGTAAAACACGATAATGCCAAGCAGGATCAGTGCATTTCCAAATACTTTACGCTTTGTAATCGGCTCTTTAAAAAAGAAAAAGCTTAAAATCATAATCAGAATATAACCCAATGATTCAATGACCGGGCCATTCTTATACTCAATGCCACGATAAGCTAAAATCGTCAGTACCGTTGTTCCAACCATCATCATGTATCCGATAATTACATAAGGATTCAGATATTCCTTAATCACGTTATCGTACTTCTTTGCTGCACTTTTCTTTAATAAGACCTGGGAAAAAGAGGCAACAATAACAGACGCTACAAGAAAAAGCCAGTATATCATCCTTCTATCCCTCCTTATTCACAATCATGGTGCCGGCAATTACCAGAAGGACACCAATAATATTCTGTACTGAAATATATTCTCCAAAAATCAGTGTTGCCCAAATCATAGACCACAAAACCGTAATGCTCCGGTTTGCATATGCTACCGACAAATCAACCCTTTTGATAATCTGCTGCCAGAAAATGGCATACAATCCAAGGATGCAGATTTCCACTCCGTAACACAGAATAAATCCCATGGATAAAAACTCATATCCTGCTGCAAACTTCGCTGCCACACCGGATAATGTGTATATCATAATTACCAGCTGCAGTAAAATCAGCAGTATCCACTTTTTCTTTCCTTCTACTTTACTCATCGTTCCAACCAATCCTTAATCTCTGCCTGATTTTTTCCAGCCAGAATGTAATAACCAAAACGGCTTCCACTGTCTACTACCTGATGTTCCCCTACCGGTTCCATTTCACTTACCATCTGAAGCAATTCCGGACTTTTGCTCTTAATCTCTTCCAAAACATCCAGATCCTTCTTTGTAAACACAAAGCGGATTCCCGCACACATCGGCTCATGTGCCGGTGTCAGTTCCGGTTCCTGTCCCAAAGCAGTCTCAATTACCATGCGGACAAAGTCATATCCGGAAGATAAATATACCAAGTGGGAGCCAATACAGTCGCCACCCATACGGGAACCGATTTCAATGATTCGTACATTACCATCGGCATCCAGTTTAAATTCTGAATGGGAAGCACCATTTTCAATCTCAAGGGCTGTCAGTGCCTTCGGAATAAATTCCTTCACCCGGTTCATTTCGATTTCAGAAAGCTCCGGTGGCTCCATATGTCCGGTCTCAATAAAATGAGGATATCCTGTGGTATATTTCTTTGTCACCGCCAGTACATGATGTCTGCCCTGATAAGAAATACATTCACAGCTATATTCATTGCCTTCGATATATTCCTCAATAATTGCCTTCTTTTCAAAGGAATTACGCACTGCCTCTTCTACTGCCGGAGCAATCTCCTCAAAACTTTCCACCCTCATAATACCGCGGCTTCCGGAACGGTCGGTCGGTTTTACAATCATCGGAAACCGCATATCTGCTATAGCCGCCGCATAATCGTCTCCTTCACATACACTGACAAAGCCCGGTGTCGGCACACCATGTTTTGTGAAAGCTTCCCGCATGGCAAATTTATTGGTAGATATATAGATACAGTTGTCAGAATTATGCGGCAATCCCAGCTGCTCTGCCAGATACTGCACAGTAATATTGGCAAGGTCAGATGCTATTGTTGCAACTGCATCCGGCTGAATCTTCCGGCACTCTTCTAAGATTGCTTCCTTTTCCACAATGCTGATGGGATAAAAATAATCTGCTGTCCGTTCTCCGATAGAGCCATCTTTCCATGCAAATACATGTGTCTCATATCCCATCTCTTTTGCCTTTAAAATGAGCGGATTCTGAAAAGAATTCGCTCCTATAATTACAATTTTCTTCATATTGCCATCCTCCCGGCACTTATTTATCCTTGCGGCGGCTTGCGATAAACTTATCCCATCTTCCGCTTTCTAATTCTTTTTTATAATCTTCCATAATCGCACGATAAGAAAGGTATTCCGGCACAAATCCGAAATCTTCCTTCGCCTTTGTCATATCAAACAAAAAGGATGGTGTATTATTCGGCTTGTCCGGACGGTATACAATCTTAGAGCCCTTATCCGGTCCAAATACGTCAATAACGGTCTGCACCTGCTCCTCTAAAGTTAGTTCTGTACCGGATGTCATATTATAAAGACCATAGGTCTTATCACTGCGTAATGCCAGCACAAATGCTCTTGCAACATCCTTTACATAAATAATGTCTCTGGAAATCTGTGGGTCACCCCAGATTTCAATGTCTTTTCCGGCTTCTGCATTCTCAATAAAGGTCTGGATTCCGGTCTTATAATATTTACCATTCACATAAATCTCAGAATGAGGTCCTACTCCGTATACCGGTGGCAGGCGGAAAGATGCACACTGCATGCCATGCTGCTCATTATAATATTCCATCACATCATTGGCTGCATTTTTGGAAATCACATATACCGCATGGTCTCCGGTATACATGAAATCTCTCGGCTCTGTCTCTTTTAAGGCAACGCCTTTTTTCCATGCATTTCTTACATCTGCATAGCTGCTGGTGGAAATCACTTTTTTAATGCCGTTCTTCCGGCAATACTCTAATACATTAACGGTTCCTTCTACATTAATGCGGATATAGTCTGCGGCATTCTCATCTGCACTGATATCCACCGGTGCATTTGCCGGAAGCAGACCTGCCAGTAAAATGACACCCTCTACACCTTCTGTCGGTAATTTGTCAAAATCTTCTTTTTTCGAAATATCCAATGACACACAGGTAACGCCTTTTGCTTCCAGTTCCTGCTTCATGATTGCATTTCTTCCAGTTGCCAGCACCTCATAACCTTCTTCCAAGAAGCGGTCTACGGTATACATTCCAATAAATCCTGTTGCTCCGATAATAATAACCATAGTTTTATCTTCTCTCCTGTATCTTCCCTTATCTTTCTTTATAAAATGCCTGTACTTTATCAATGATATCATCTGCCTGCTCCAATGACAGATTATAATATAACGGCAGGCGGACCAGCCTCTCGCTTTCCCTCGTTGTATAACGGTCTTCTCCTGCAAACATACCATAGCGCCGGCCTGCCGGTGCTGTATGTAATGGAATATAATGAAATACTGCCTGTACCCCCTGTTCCTTTAAATAACTGATTAAAGCTGTTCTTTCCTCTAAATCCCTTGCTTTCAGATAAAACATATGTGCATTATGTACGCAGCCCTCCGGTATCGTTGGACGGATAATTTTACCCTCATCAGATAATTTTTCCAATCCATCCCAATAGCGGTTCCAGATAGACAGACGTTTTTCATTAATCTTATCCGCTGCTTCAAGCTGTGCATAAAGATACGCTGCATTCAATTCACTTGGCAGATAAGAAGAACCTGCTTCTACCCAGGTATACTTATCAATCTGTCCCCGGAAGAATTTACTGCGGTTTGTTCCTTTCTCCCGGACAATTTCTGCATTCTCTACATTTTTCTCGTCCCGGATTAAAAGTGCTCCACCTTCTCCCATACTGTAATTCTTTGTCTCATGGAAACTATAACATCCGTAATCTCCCATGGTTCCAAGTGCTTTTCCCTTATAAGAAGACATCACACCCTGGGCCGCATCTTCGATCACCAGAAGATGATATTTCTTTGCAATGGCAAGAATTGTATCCATCTCACAGGATACTCCGGCATAATGTACCGGAACAATTGCTCTTGTCTTATCCGTAATTGCATGTTCAATCAGTTTTTCATCGATATTCATGGTATCCGGCCGGATATCTACAAATACCGCCTTAGCACCTCTTAAGACAAAGGCATCTGCTGTAGATACAAAGGTATATGCCGGCATGATCACTTCGTCTCCCGGCTGAATCTCAGATAAAATCGCCGCCAGTTCTGTTGCATGGGTGCAGGATGTTGTCAGTAATGCCTTTTTTGTCCCGGTATGTTCTTCCAGCCAGGCATTACATTTCTTTGTAAATTCTCCATCTCCACAAATCTTCTTGTTCTCTACCGCCTTACGGATATAATCCATGCTCTTTTCCATATAAGGTGGTTCATTGAAATTAATCATTTTCCATCCTCCATTGTATATTAACGTCATTATATGACTTTTTGTTCTTTAACACAATAAATACGCTACTCTTTTAAAGAAAAATCTGCTTTATCCAGTGTTAAATTTGGATTATAGTACGGATCTCCATTTTTTAAAAGTTCTCCCCATCTTTCTCCAAATAAACCTATCTCCTGTTGGAATCTTGCCACCTTATCAGCGGAATCCTCCTGTCCTCTGGACTTCGATTCATAATGATAAAACTGTGCATATGGATTATATACTACAAGATATCCCGCTTTTCTTACCTTCAGACAGAAATCAATATCATTAAATGCAACTTTAAATTCTTCATTCAATCCGTCTACCTCTACAAACACACTCCGTCTTACCATAAGACAGGCTGCCGTTACTGCTGACAAATCCTGAACACATAAAATTCTTGAGAAATATCCGTTATCTTCCCTGTCCTGTCCGATGAAAGCATGTCCTGCAACACCACCGAAGCCAATGATGACGCCTGCATGCTGTATCGTGTTATCTTCATATAATAATTTGGCTCCAACAATCCCCACATCCGGACGCATACATACATCCAGCATTTCTTTGATGCTGTCCGGTTCAATCATCTCAGTATCATTATTCAGGAGAAGAATATACTCACCTTTTGCCTGCGCCACGCCAAAATTGTTGATTTTCGAATAATTAAAGTTGCCTTTATAATACAAGACATTTACATTATCTCTTGTCTCTATCTCTTTATAATAAGCAAAAGTCTCTTCTTCTGTACTGTTATTCTCCACAATAACAAATTCAAAGTTACGATATACCGATTTCTCTTCGATGGAATCCATACATTTTCTTAAGTCAGCCACATGGTCTTTATTCGGAATGATAATCGATACCAATGGCCGTTCTTTCCAGAGATACTTTGTCCGATACATTCCATAGAATGGTCCCTGTACTACTTCTGCCGGTACTCCGATTCTGTCATAATGGGCTTTCACTGCTTTACAGCCATTCTCGAATGCATACAACTTACTTTCCGGATTCTCTGAAGTAGACTGCATATGGCTTCTCCAATGATATAAAACCTTTGGAATATGCACGATATGCTCCGCCTTCTCGGTACAACGCAAAATAAAATCATGATCCTGTGCACCATCATAACAGCTTTCAAACAAGCCTGCCTGTTCCATCACATCTTTACGCACTATAAAAAGATGACAGATGTAATTCATGGTACACAATAAATCAATATTATAATCTGACTTAAAATGCGGTTCAAAGAATTTCCTTCCACTCATATCCACTTTATCTTCATCCGAATAGATGACATCTGTCTGCGGTTCTGTCTGTACTGCTTTGGCACACTGATATAATGCTTCCGGTGAAAGCAGATCGTCATGATCTGTCAGCACGATGAAATCACCCGTTGCCATCTTCAGTGCTTCATTGGTATTGCCGGCAATTCCTTCATTTTTATCCAGAAGACAATATTTAATTCTTTTATCTTTTACACGATATTCTTCTACAATTGGTGCGAGACTGTGCTCACTTCCACTTCCATCTGCAAGGCAGAGTTCCCAGTTCGTATATGTCTGGGCCTGCACAGATTCTATCATTTCCCGCAAATATTTTTCTTTGGTCTGGTACAATGGAACTGCAATGGAAAAGCATGGGCTGTTTTCAAAAGTTTCCTGTCTCTGGCGGGCCAGTTCTTCCTCTGTTACGCCATATTTTTTCAGGAAGTCCTCGTAATTTCCATAATCTCTCTGACCACTTAACTTCTGGCAAACCTTCTTTATAGTATTTTTCAGTCCATAATTCTTCCAGTAGCGCAAAGTCTTCTGAAAAATATTCGCGGTATCCTGACCGTTTTCTCCGTGTCTTATTTTATCTAATGCTGCAACATAAGTGTTTTCTCTTCCATCGGCACTTAATTTCAAAGTCAGCTTGCTGCCGCCCTTATCCGGCACATATATCTCAAAGCCGCATTTTGCATCGGAAGAAAGCTCCGGGATTACATCTACTACATCCTTCCGGTATTTCCAGTGAACCTCTGTAGAGACTTCTGTTCCATCTATTTTAACCTGATACCCGGTCTGCTCACCGGTCACACACCAGCCCGTTAAGACAAATTGATTTTCTTCAAACCGTTCCATCTCAAGATTGCCATCCAAATGAGAAATTAGTTTTTCAAACTGTTTTCTATTCGCCTGAAAAACCTCTTTTTCTTCCACTCCAAGACAGCTGCATATCTTAAAATCTGTCACTGTCTCCTGCGACAGCTGCAATCGTCCTGTAATCTCCTGTCCCACATTCATCCGGTAGCGAAGATATCTTCTTCGTACTTCCGGACCTTCTGTCATTGTAATAGAAACCGGAACTTCTCTCTGGTTTATATATACTTTCATTGTTCTTCCTTCCGGATTATCCTCCGGAAAAAAGCCACGAATTATCAGTTGTTTTTTATCCTGTACATGCAGTCTGATACATTCTGCAACAAAGTCACGTTCTGCCATAGCTGCCTCCGTTCTTAAAAGAAATCATAGCTTTCTATATTGTACCAAAAATAAGCCGGATGGTCAAATAATGACCACCCGGCTTCTATGCCTTTTCTATCTTTTAATACTTGTATAACTGTTTCATATAATCATTTAGAATACTATATCCATATCCCTTTTCTGTTGCCCAGCCGAATCCGAATGGATTCTCTGATATACCAAGCCACTCGATATATGGAGCTGTTCCGGAACGATTTGCTACGAACCAGGAACTATAACGCTTGTCCACTACAGGATTCGCAAATGTCGGATTCTTTACGGCATACGCTTTCAAATGCTGTACATGTGCCCGGATTCCCTCTCTCACATTCTGATAGGAATCCCCGTTGGTACTTGCATCTGTTACACCCATTCCTGCGAAATTAAACTGTTCAATCTGTACCTGTCCATTAAATCTTAAGAAACCGGTCTCTTTCATTGCCTGACAGAATGCCAGTGCCGGGTTCACACCTTCTGCTGTTGCTTCCTCATAATACATCTGACAGAACGCACGGATGTCTGCTGCATCGGCACTTCCATAATAGGAAGGATAGGAAGCTTTCGCATTATAGTAATTCACCATCTGGTTTACTGTAGTCGTTGATTTTGTAATAACAGAATGATAAATCTGTGACTGTGCATTTCTGCCTTCTGCTTTACCATTCTGGATATAATGCATATAATATGACTTCAAATTATTGCCAAATGCCTGCTGCAAATCAGTGTAATTGTTTTTATATATCTGAACGTTAAAATTCTTGCTTGCCTGACGTCCTTCGGACATTCCATTATTTATAAAATGGGAAAGTAAATCAATATCATCCCCCTTAAAAGCAGCTTTCAGATCACTGTAACTGCCATTATAGTAGCTATAATCGTATACTGCTGAATAATCTGTACCATTAAGGCTTGTAACCGGATTCTGCAAAGTTTTTACACCGGTTGCGATTCGTCCTTCTTTTTTGCCACTATTCATATAATGAAAATAATAACTCTTTAAGTCCTTACCAAATGCCAGTCTTAAATCCTGATACTGATTCCGGTAAGAGAAAACATCAAAATCAGCCTTTGCCTGACGTCCCTCCGCCATTCCACAGTTTACAAAATGGGCAAGCAGTCCTACTTCATCATTTGTATATATCCTTGCTAAATCACTATATTTTTTGATATAAAAATTGTAATCATATACCGCAGAATAATCTACTCCATTATATGTTGTTATTGGATTCTGAATAGATTTCACACCTGTAGCTTTTCTGCCTTCTGCTTTACCATTACTAATATAATGCATATAATAGCTCTTTAAATTATTTCCAAAAGCTACTCTCAAATCCTGGTATTGGTTACGATAAGAGAAAACATCAAAGCTGGCTTTTGCCTGGCGGCCTTCACTCATTCCACAATTCACAAAATGAGCAAGTAATCCTATATCATCATTCGTATATATCTTCGCCAAATCGCTATGCTTTTTCAGATAATAATTATAATCGTATACGGCAGAATAATCTATTCCATTGTACGTCGTTATCGGATTTTGTAATGTATTTACACCTGTAGCTTTTCTTCCTTCTGCCTTTCCACTACTAATATAGTGCATATAATAACTCTTTAAATTATTTCCAAATGCTGCCCTCAGATCAGGGTACAGATTCTTATATGAATATACATCAAACTGGGAACTTCCCTGGCGTCCTTCTGCCATACCATACTGTATAAAATGCTGTAATAGTGCCCTTTCATCACCGCCAAATGCTGTCTTTAAATCAGGATAGCGGTCTGCATAATATGCAGCATCAAATACTGCCGAATATTCTTCCGGTTTCTCTTTCTTTAACCCAAAATACTGTGCGATTCCGGTTGCATCTGCCACACCAAGTTTTTTTAATCCTTCATCATTGGAAAGGAAGTTAGCCGCATCTGAAGAATTAGACATAAAAGCATGCTCTACAATAATTCCAGGGATGCCATATTCCTTACAGTGTCTGATTACTGCATAATAATCTGCTGCTGAACCATCCGGATATTTATCCTCCTTTGCATTTCTTATCTGTGTCCCTCTATTATGTAAGCCAAGACTGGTCAACTGCTCTAAAATCTTAGATGCAGCCGAGCCACCTACCTGACTGGTCCATGGGTTATAATTCTGGTTTGGATACCAGATTTCTGCACCGGATGCACTGGATGCACTGGAATAATTATTATGTAGAGAGACAAAAAGATTTGCTCCCATATCTCTTGCTATATCAGCTCTCCGCTGGAGGCAGGATTTATTATCTCCCCCACCATTCGGACAGGAGGCAGAATCTCTCGTCATATATACAGTCACACCATAGTATTCTTCCAGTTCCGCTTTACAATACTGTGCAATTTTCAGATTCAGCTGTGCTTCCACGAATCCATTTGCAGAACTTCCGCCATGGGTTCCATCGTGCCCCGGGTCTAAGACAACAACCACATTTCCATTATAACGTGCTGTGCTTATTCCGGATTCTGCCGTTTCTGCTTTCTGGGTTGTAATGGCATCTGCAATCGAATCTTCTGATGTCTGATTGCCATTTTCATCAAAGCTTACTACATCCATATCTACATCTGTGGTCGCTTCATCTACTACTTCTGCATCCGGATTGGTCTCTACTTCTGTATTGACACCAAACCTAACATCCATTCCTGCATCAGATAAACAAATCTGATACTCCTGACCATCTTTTTCATAAATGATAGCGTCCAGTGCATATTCACCGGTACGGCTCTCATCCGCAAAAGTCTCTGAAAATCTGAGACCGTTTCCATCTGTCTCTGTGGCTGCCATCTCATAAGCTGCTCCATCAGATACTCTATGATACAGTAATCTGCCACCACCAATAGCTAAATCTTCATTTCCGATATTGGCAACTACATTCTGTGTACCGCCAACTGCTATGTACGCATTATCTAATACCAGATAATTCAGTAAATCTTCTGCTGTCAATATATCTGCTGTCACTGCATTTTGTGTGTCCGCACTCTGTGTTTCTATTTCTGACTTTCCGGCAGCTTCTGTTCCATCAGTAGTTTCTTCTGTAGCGGTTGTTCCTTCTACTGTCTCTGTCGTTTCCTGTTCAGTGTCTGTAACACTCTCTTGTCCGGTAAGGGCTGTGTCTACTACTGTTTCCTCATTGCTCTGCTCTTCTGGCGTTACAGTATCCTGTGTTTCCTGCGTTTGTGCTGCATACAGATATTCTGTAGGCAGACTGGTAAGAATTGTTACTGCTGCCAGCAAAAGGGCTGCTTTTCTGCTCCATTTCTTTTTCATTTTGTCTTTGCTCCTTTGCTGCTTTACTACTTGTTTCTTTTTACTAACTATCTATTTTAACACTTTATCTGATTATGGCAACCACTTTTCCCATGAAAGACTGCCTGCCGGCTGGCTTGCTGCTGATGGAAAATACTGTCTGATACAGTCGGCAATAATCTGCTGTTTCTTTGGGATAGGATAGTCTGCCCTTATCATATAGTCCTTCTTATAGGCACGGAACATATAATCTGTGAATGTTTCTGCCCGGTCTTCCCTTCCATTGGTCTTGGCATAAGCAGAAATATAATATTGTTCTTCACACCCTCTGTTATAGTCCGATGTGGTATAATCACTATTTGTACTGTTCACTTCTGCATCCGGTTTGATTGCTTCCGTTGCTTTTAATGGTGATTCATACTGCTGTGTGGAAGCATTCCATGATTTTGCTTCTATATAATATTCAATCAGATGCATCATTTCATGATTAAAGGTTCTATCAGACAATAAAAAGGACTGGGATGTATTTAGTGCAATAAACATCTGATCTCCATACTCCCTGCTTGTCACTCCTGCAAAAGAACCTCCACCGGCATCCAAATTATGTACCAGCTTTATGGTTACTGTAGTAATATCCTGCATGTCTGTAAAAAAACCTTTCGGATATCTTGCCATCTGTTCATCCACCATTGTAATCCATGTGAGCGTTGTCTCCGGGTCTGTCTCTCCGGAACAATAAGTATCCGTCCAATAGAAGCCTGCCGAATCTCCAGTCAGGACTGTCACGCCATAATCCTTACTGATTTTTGCAACCTTTGCTTTAATCTTATCCTCCGTTGTTGCCGGCTCTTCCGGTTCCGGATTTGGTTCTGGCTTCGTCGGTATACCAATCTTTGTTACTGCATTTCTGCCTTCCTTTTTACCACAATCTATGTAATGAAGATAATAGCTCTTATTATCATTGCCAAATGCAGCTCTTAAATCACTGTAATTGCTCTTATACACGCCTAATACAAAATCTTTGCTTGCCTGTCTGCCCTCTGCCATTCCGCATTCCACGAAATGGCGGATTGCTGCTCTGTCGTCTCCGGCAAATGCTTTCTTTAAATCACTATATTTTGAAATATAATAATTATAGTTATATACGGCTGCATAATCTTTCCCATTATATGTTGTAACCGGATTCTGCAATGAAGTGACACCGGTTGTCTTTCTTCCTTCCCTCTTACCACAATTCATATAATGCAGATAATAGCTTTTCCAATCATTTCCAAATGCCTGTCTCAAATCTGCATACGCATTCCGGTATGATGCTACATCAAAATTCTGTGCTCCCCGGCGTCCTTCTGCCATTCCATAATTCACAAAATGTGCCAGAGTACTGATATCATCATCCGGAAATGTCCTTGCAACATCCGGATTTCTGCTGATATAGTAGTTGTAATTATATACAGACGAATAATTTACGCCATTATATACTGTAACCGGGTTCTGCAAGGTTGCAACACCGGCTGCCTTTCGTCCTTCCCTCTTACCACAATTCATATAATGCAGATAATAACTCTTTAAATCATTTCCAAATGCCTGTCGTAAATCTGCATAAGCATTCCGATAAGACCTTACATTAAATTCCGCACTTGCCTGACGGCCTTCTGACATTCCGTAATTTAAGAAATGTTGAAAAAGTGCATTTTCATCATTTCCAAATGCTATTTTTAAATCCTTATTATTCTTTGCATAATAGGACGCATCAAAAACAGGTGCATACGCACTTTTCTTCACCTGATAATTAACTTTATCCAGATTGATTTTCTGTTCTGTATCTGCCAGCCTCTCTGTACTGATTGCCGTAGTCTCACAATCTTTCTGCCCCGCATAGAAATGTTCTGCATTTCCACCTGTCCATATTGTCACCACTGCCAGCCCTAATGCAAGCTGTCGTCTCCATGTTTTTCTCATAAGTATTTTCTCCATATTTTTCTATTTGCACAACTGTTTGTATTGTAACACGATATGAATCTACTTTAAAGAATTACTACTTGTCATTATGAAAATCTTAAGAATTTTGTCACAAAATGGAAAAAGCTGCTGCACCGCCGAATTTCATCTGCCTGTGCAACAGCCTTTCTTATCTGCATTCCAATCTATGCAGCTTTTCTTCCTTCATTTTTACCATAGTTCATATAATGGATATAATACTGTTTCAAGTCATCGCCAAATGCGGCTTTTAAGTCTCCGTTTTTCTCACGGTAGGTCAACACATTAAACGCTTCACAACCACGGCGGCCTTCCCTCATTCCATAATTCACGAAATGCGACAATACAGCCAGATCATCATTTCCAAATGCTGCCTTAATATCCGGATTTGCGTTCACATAATAATTAAAATTATAAACTGCAGCATAATCCACTCCATTATATACTGTAACCCCGTCAATATCTGTTACTTTTCCGGTTGCCTGACGACCCTCTGCTTTACCGGAACTCATATAATGGTAATAATAAGCTGCCAAATCATAGCCAAATGCACTTCTCAAATCTTTATAGCGCATACGATAAGAATTCACATCAAATTTACTGCTTGCCTGGCGGCCTTCCTTCATTCCATAATTCACAAAATGAGCAATTGCAGCAAGGTCATCCCCGCCAACAGCCTTTCTGACATCTGAGTTCCTCTTAAGATAATCATCCATATTATAAACTGCAGAATAATCTACTCCATTGTATATAGTAGTTCCCTGTATAGTGTTAGTTCCTGTTCCTTTCCGGCCCTCTGCCTTACCATTCTGTATATAATGAAGATAATAAGCTCTCCAGTTTGTACCAAACGCACTCCGCAAATCTGCATATTGATTGTAATAAGAGTTCACATCAAAATTCATGTTTCCCTGACGTTTTTCATTCATGCCACATGTCACAAAATGAGCCAGTGTACTGATATCATCATTTGGGAAAGCCTTTGCTATATCTGGATATTTCTTAATGTAATAGCTGTAATTGTATACAGAAGAATAATCTACTCCATTATACACAGTAACACCATCCGCAATTGTCACATTACCAGTTGCCTTACGGCCTTCTGCTTTACCATTTGATATGTAATGTAAATAATAAGAGCGTAAATTGCTGCCATATACCATCCTTAAATCCTTGTATCTGTTCTTATAAGAGATTACATTAAAGCTTGCTATTCCCTGACGCCCCTCATTCATTCCATTATTAATAAAATGCATAAATACCTGATTCTCATCCGCACCGAAAGCTGCTTTAATATCCGGGTAGGTTTTCAAATAATAATCTACATCAAAGACTGACGAATAATCCACTCCCTGATATTTATAATCTCTATCTGTAATTACGTTGTTATTCACACAGACCGGAACACTATAGCTGCTCCACCAGCTTTCTGCTGTATGCGACCACTTGCTATATTCATCACTGTAATTATCTGACACATTAAAATACATATAACCATAGACGGTTCCCGTTTTATCATCTTTATCATCATCCCATGTACAATCCACTGCATACCATCTGCCATACAATTTTACTTTGTTCCACTCATGACTGCTGCTAGTAACACATACCGTCTGAATACCAACTGCATTGCAAAGCATTTCAAAGGTTTCCGCATAACCGGCACATACTGCTTTACTTTCTAACAGAACTCCGGCACTGCTCTGATGATAACTTCCCTCATCAGAGTACCAGCAATTCCGCATAATAATGTCATGTGCTTCCTGCTCCATATCAAGAATTGTCGCTTTGCTCTTAATCGATGCTACCCATGAATCCAGCTTGTTTTTAATTCCATTCGTCTTATCCGCTCTTGCACTTCCATTTGAGCAGGTATTGTAAACGCCTAATGCCAGTTGATATTTACCATCTGAATTCACACCATAAAGCATCTCATCATTTACAAAATAGAACTGCGGATTGGACATCTGGACAATTTTTGCTACTTCCAGTGCAGTATCCAAATCCAGACTGCCGATTGAAACAAAGCCCGAATGATAATGTCTCGCAGAATCAAAGGTCTTATAGCCGGCACTCTTATTTCCTGTAAGGAATGACATATTCACATCATAAAGTGCCTGATAGAGCTGCTTCTCTGCGCCAGACATCTTACTATAATAATAGTCGGAGCCATATACTGCCCAGTAAGATGCATCTGCTGCATTATACTGTGCCCTGACTATTGGTAAATCTTCTGCTTCATCCTCATCAAGTTCTCCGACATTGATGGCCTTTGGCTGTTCATAACCACACTCCTGTGCTGCATCAGCCACCCCATTATCTGTCTCTTCTGCCCAAACCGCCATATCCGGCATCATGGTTACTGCCATAAATAATGCCAGTAACAAGGCAATTAATCTGTTTCCCACTTTTTTCTTCATTAGTGCCCTCCTTAATTTTTTATTTGTTTACACATTTATATAATCTCATGTTACTTGTTTTGATGACTTTTTTCAACACAATGCTTGCTCTAATATCTTTTTAAGATGCAGTTTCATATTTTCCATCAAACGCCCCGCCTGGTACATCTTTCTCAGATTATGTGCCTTGCGTAACTCTTTCTCCGTTGAATCTGCAAAAGAACGAATCTGTCCATCGACAATCTGCATATAGCAGTTCGGTCTTAACAAATCCTTCTTCATAAATTAATAAAGCCTCTTCTCTTTTGATTGGCAGTTACCATATTATCCATCTTCCTGTTTTCTTTGAATCCTCATGCATAATTATATTTCGCTCCTGTAAAGACTTCATAATCCGTTGCACCTGTGATCTTGAAATACCAGTTAATTCAACGATGTCTTTCTGTTTTATAGCAGGATTATTCTTTATCAGATTTACTATAACTAATTCGTTTTTATTTAAAGCCTCATTTAAAGTCTCACTTAAAGCCTCACTTGATACATTTTTATTCATTCCTGATGTAACATCTGTTTTTTCAAATCCACTGCGGATATAAATAATAGTATTTAGATAATTCCTATCATTATCCATTTCAAATTCTGGCTCAGGGGAACCATTTTGCCTTAATTCCCGTATTATTTTAGAAATTCCGGTTCCCTTTTTCTCAGACAAATCAATTTCTTTAAATAATTCTCCAATTCTTCTGTTCCGGTACTTTCTGCCCCTGATTTTTCCAGCCTCAAACTTTTCAAGATTAATCCATTTTGCAAGTCCGGGATAATTAATAATCTGTATACTATCTACATAAATACGAATTTCTACTGGTTCAGGTTCACGGTAAGACTTATGGAACACTGCATTTACTAATGCTTCTTCCAATGCATTATAAGGATAATTATAAAAACGCTCTGCCTCTGCTTTCCCCTTAATCTTAACTACTTTTTCCTCTATCACTGTTGTATTTATATAATCTAACGCATCCTGAATCTGTTTCCAAATAGGTCCCGTAAATGTTTTTTCTATAAAATCATCGGAAGCCTCTGCCTCTTCCGTATTGAATCGAATTAATTCTATCTGTGCTCCAGGAATTAATTTTTCTAATAAAATCCTCCATATATCCTCGTCTAATATCATCTATTCTTGCTTTCCGATTTATCCGGTCATCATATGGAACGGAATTAAATTTGTCAAAAAGTTCAGAAACCTCATCCTGTTTTGCGTCCGTTGTTAATGAAGCTGGGCGAATCCAATATTTCATGATCTTATCAATCTTTTCCCCTTTCACTCCATAGACCGTATGAGGCGCCTGATATGATCCACTGTCACCCGCCGGGCACCATAGATATACTAAAAATGTCCCTGTTTTTTGTAATCAATTATCTCCATTCTTGGAATATACCTTAGAACAATCATATTACAATATTGAAATATTTCCTGCTGAATTATATCAAGATTTTCCTTTGGTAGTCCTTCCAATGGAAATACCGGCATCCCATCCTTTTCCTTTACTCCAATTACAATATAACCACCATTCGTATTATCATAATCATTGGCAAATGCACAGATTGAATGAATAATAGCATTTGGATTCCATCCTGTCTTATATTCAACGCAGTCATGCTCTACAACACCCCTTCTAATAATGTTTCTATTTTTAATGGAATCATTTAGCCTCCTCACTTTCTATCGTGCTTTTGTTATGAAACAATTATGTATGTTGTTACCTCTTTAAACCACATTATTTATCATTATAATATTCTGAAAGTATAATTTCTAAATCGCCCTTCATTTTCTTTGCAACCGTTTTATAACTATTCAACCAACTTTTAATCTCAGGGCCAATCAGTTCTATAACTAAAATGAATAAAAAAACTATTAGTATCATACTCCCCAATATCAGTAGCCATTCTTTCTTGCTAACTACGCTAAATATAACCGAGCCTGATGCTACCACTAATGGACATATCATCAAATTAAAAATATCTTTAAATTTATTCCAACCATTATTTGTTTCAATTTGTTCGTAATCCCTACATTGTTCAATGATTGCCTGCAAAGATTCTTTATTTTTAATTTGAGCTTCATCTAATGTGTTTTTTAATTGCATAAGAATTTTTTCATGATAATCTTTAGGCGTAATTATTTTTTTAGGAATACTTTTAGCTTTGAATATCATCACAATAAACGAGCAAAGTGCTAACGCATACATAATGTTCATACCTATCATACATTTAAAAAACGACAATATTGTTCCTATAATCAAAACTGCAATAGAAAGAAAAGTTAACAATGTCATCCATCTGGGATTTTTGCTATACTTTTCTTTTTTTATTAAATCATAGTAATATATTAACAATTGCATAAACATTTTGCACTATCCCCATTCTTGCTACATCCATTTAGTTATAAAGTAAAAGACTCAAACCATATCAGCAGCTACATATGATGCCTCTTTCATCTGAATCAACCAGAACTATAATAATGCGACCAATACTACATTATTTCCATAATATAATTTTTTAATTTCAGAATTTTCTATTCTCGCACTATTCTTTCTCTAATTATCCTAACATTTCATCCTTCAAAATCGTATCCTCTGCCACATCCACCTTCAGCGTGCGTCCGATAATTTCTTCCATCCGTTCCGGAGAAATTCCAGTTCCCGGTCTCTTGAAGGTCAGCATTTCTCTTGTGATTACGGTTCCTTTTGCAATATCGCAGGTTGTTACCAGAGAACGTCTTGCATTCTTTCTGGCGGTCTGCTCTGTCTCTAAGCAGCATAAATCACCTTTGCCACGAATGGTATCAATAAATTCAATTCCTAAAAGAATCTTTCTTGCATCATCCGGATCCATAGCATGATAGTGGTCATTTCCCTTTAAGGTCTTGTCCAGGGTAAAATGCTTCTCTATCACTACTGCGCCCAGATTGTACGCTGTTTTGATTACATCTGCGCAGGCATCTGGCTTCGTATGGTCTGAATATCCGATAATCAGATCCTTATACTTTTCTTTCAGGCTTACTATCTTATTTAAGTTAGCATGCTCATATGGAGTCGGATATTCCAGTACGCAATGCAGGATGCAAAGCGGCTGGTTATTTACCTTACGGACGGTTGCTATCATGCGGTCAATCTCATCCTCATTGGCTGCGCCTACAGAAATGAGCATTGGTTTATTTTTCTTTGCCTGATATTCCACAAACGGAAGGTTGTTCATATCGGATGAAGATACTTTATAGACATCCATCATCTTATCGAGATAATCTGCAGATTCGATGTCAAATGCAGTGGATAAAAATTCAATGCCAATTTCGTCACTGTAATCCTTCAGCTCCTGATATTCTTTTTCACCAAACTGGTCAAATTTCTGAAATAACTCATGCTGGGATGTTGTTGTCTCTTCCGTGGTATCCCAGTAAGATGGAGAATCCTTTGCTGCCAGCGTATCAGCTTTATAGGTCTGGAATTTTACTGCATGGATTCCGGCATCCTTGGCTTTCTTGATCATTAACTTCGCAGCTTCCATATTGGAAATGTTCATTTTCTTTGCAATGTCATAATAATTTACACCAATCTCTGCAATCAGTACTACTTTATGTGTCAGAGCACGTTCTATAATTTTACTCATATTCATTTCTCCTTTACTTCTCCGACTTTTTATATTCTGTCAGTTTCTTTGACAATGTGATACATGGCTTTTCCACGCCCCAATGGAGAATTGCCGCCAGTAAAATACTTGTAACCAATACAATAATCACTTTTTTCGTCCATCCCATTTCCGTAGTATTTAACCGCATTAAGATTGGGAAATGAATGAGGTACAGCGGAAAGCTGATTTCTCCAATCCATTGCAGGATGCGGCTCTTATTAAGCCATGCTTTCCATATTTTTCCTTTTACGATTCCAAGAATAATAAGGCACCACAATCCCCCCATCAGCAGATATTTATTCTGCAGATAAGCAGATGGCTCGATTCCCCACAGTTTCTGCCGGAACCATGGTGTAAAGGAAAGTAATATTACTGCCAACACCAGTACAATTATATCTGCTCCTACGCTGTTTTCCTTCCAGTTATTCCAGAAGTCCCAGATAATTGCAAGAAGCATTCCCATTAAAAATACCGGAACATACCACCGCAACTGCGTGGAATTTTCTGTGTATGTGGTAAACGGAAATACTACTGACAGTGCAATGCCAATTCCTGCGATTATTGCAAACAGCCATTTTTTATTCCTTATCATCTGCTGCAACAGCCAGAACAGCGGTGCAATCAGGAAAAATTTCATAATAACCGGCATATACCAGAAATGCCCAAATCCATCTATCAGCAACAAATGCCGCACCAGTTCCTTTCCATCCGGAATAAATCCCAGTCCCATGGAAATCAGCAGAACTGCCAGATATGGTATCATAATCCGGATGATTTTCTTGCCATAATAGCCCATAAGATTCCGCCCCTTCAAAGCCTGCTGCCTCTGGCAGAGCGGATACAGAAACCAGAATCCACTGAAAATCATAAACAGCCAGACACCTATTTTGCCACAGCCGTTAAAATACATTCCATAATTTGTCGAGCTTGCGCCAAGATGTGCCACCAGTACGAAGAGGCAGCCTATTCCACGCAGGCTCGAAAGCCATGCTATGTTCTTCTGCATATTTGTTCTCCAATTAGTCTCACTTTGGTCTCAATGGTCTCATTTTTAGTCTCAATGGTCTCACTCTTGCTACCAAAATCTATTCTTCGTCCTCCAAAATCAATCCAATTACCCTCTTAATACCGGACTTCAGGTCATGACGCATCATCAGGCTTTGCATTTCCTTTCGAATCTGCGGTGTCTCAACCAGCCAGCGAAAGGTTGTCTCAATGGTTTCATCTGCCACATTCTTACCCAGTCCAAGATTTAAAAAGCCATTATTCATCTGAGCAAAGGTATGCTTCATCTCGCGTTCATTCTGAGCCATAACAACTGCCGGCACACCCATAGTAGCAAGCTCATATACCGTTCTTCCCTGTGACGTAAATGCCAGATCTGCTTTGGCAAAAAGGTCACTGATACGTTTTAGATTCTGCTCTACATAAATGCCTGCTACCTCATCCGTCTCAATCCGGTTTGCTTTCTGGTCATACCCTACGCCCAGTGCAAAATGGAATTTAATCTCCGGATAATCCTTATGAATCCGCTTTGCCATCTCATAGATTCTCTTGGTAAAGTTCGAAGGGTCTGTTCCACCGAAGATAACCACTATATTCTGCACCTGTTCATGAAATACGGATGGTGTGGCACAGAAAAATTCATCCCGAAGACATACATAATTGGATCCCCAGTAATAATTATCTCCTCTGGTATGATCTTCATACAGAGCATTAATCACTGCATCCGCATAATCGGCTCCCTCACCAAGATCTTCTATCGTTACGACACGTTTTACATATTTCTTTAATTCTTTGATATAATCTGCTTTGGTATTCAGGCAGTCATTTACTACTACATCCGGCTTCCATTCCTGCACGAATTCCAAGAATTCTTCGTCACTCTTAATGGTATGTACCGGCATATTTGCTTCCTGCAGTTTCTTCAGTCCCGGCTCATGCTGCTCTTTTGTTACAAAGAGAAGCTCCTGTCCGGTCAGATTATATGCCAGTGTCAGACAATGATAAATATGTCCCATTCCTAACTCTTTGTATCCGTCTGCCCGAAGAATAATCCGTTTCTTTTTCAGTTCATGCTCACACAATACCCAGTCGGAAGCTGCATCAATATCCACCGCCTCACGCTCCGGCATCTCATAGACAGAAACCTTCTTTCCAATACGGCTGTTTACCTCCATACATTCTCTTCTTGTAATCAGAAATGCACCTGTCTCAAGATAGTTCGGCGGTAACTGCTGACGGTTCAGACGTTTCTCATAATTCGGTACATAGCAGCCATCCTTCTTCGTCCATGATAAATGTGGCTTATTTACCACACTGATATAAGTATCATCGGAAGAAGTCAAAAAGCTTTCCAAAGCCTTGTCCAAGGTATCAGAAGAAAGTAACGGTGATGTTACCTGTAAGGTAATTACCACATCATACTGAATCCCTTTCTTCTTTTCCATGGTGCAGACTGCATCATAGATAACCGGGTCTAATGTCACGGCATCCTTTGCCAGTTCACTATCTCTGGTCATGGTCTCTACACCATAAGAAGAAGCTATTTTCAAAATCTCTTCATCATCCGATGAAACTACAACATCATCAATGCTTGGACAATTCTTTGCATTATGAATTGCATAATAAATAAGTGGTTTTCCATTCATCAAACGGACATTTTTCCGTGGTATTCCTTTTGAGCCGCCACGAGCCGGTATTACTGCTAAGACCATTATCCTATCCTCTCTGCTGTTATTGGTATACTTCTTTACTTCTGATTATTGTTCAATCTCTGGTATTAAATAATCACTTCCTATTATAATATTGGGATCTTCCTGTTCAAATGTCCCATATATATGCAAATTAATCCTTTCATTTTCCTTGTATTTTTTTAAATTTACATTAACTTGAAACTGTCCATCTCCATGGTCCACAAAATTATACCATATTGGCTCCTCATTACCTTTCCAGACTGCCACAGATAGGTCATGATACCCTTCCGTTACATTTGAGACTGTTACTTCTGCCATGTGTGTTTTCTGCTTATAGTCTATATTCAATTGAGCATCACATTCTTTCTTCGAATATTTTCCTCCCATATTTTGATAATTTTCCGCTAAACTTTCATCGTTAAAGCAAACAATAAATTGATTGTCTTCTAACACAACATATTTATGTATAATATATTTTTCTGGAATAGCGGCATCAAATATAATCACTCCACTTTCCGTTATATTATCGCAGGTTGTTGAATTAAATGTTATATCTCCATCTTTTAACATCTTTATCATATGAGAATCTTCTCCCACATAAAACATGTCAACATCCACTTTTTCATTGATATCATAGCAAGTATTAATTACTTCATCATATTCTTTCATTGGTGTTATATATTTATAATCAAACAACACCTGACCACATATTATCAATATAATGCATAAAATAATTAAACAACATTCCTTCTTTTTAAATATCTTTCCCAAAAGAATCCCGATGCCAACATTTACGAAAGGGATAATATAATAACCATTTACAACCAAAAAAGCAACCGCACAAATCGCCAAAACTGTAGCAATTATCCAACTCCATTTCTTATTCTTTATAAATTTGAAACAGCAATACCAAATTGCAAACGCTGAACAATATATAAGAGACATTTTCAAGCTGTAATTTTTACAATTAATATATGGCAAGCAAACCGTAATTACTGCTACAAACAGATTGACTGTTCTGCCTAGGTCACTGCATACCTTGTCATATAAAAAAAACACAATTACAATTTGTAGCATTATCATCAATGATAATATAAATATTCTCGAAATATCTTTATTAATGACAAAAGAATTATATGTATGTAATCCCAATAATAACCCAATAAGTATTACTCCAATATATGTCATCCTCTTCTGCCAAAGTGTTTCCTCATTAAAATTCACACTATTATAATTTGTCATTCTTTCAATTGCCGGTAATTTTGCCATCCATGTAAATATCTTGTCTGAATATATATACATCAATACTGATATTACTGTCAAAATATCTACTGCCAGCGAGCCATTCAGCATTTTTGCGCCATGTCTATATTCGCAATCATACATTATATCAATAACGCTAATGATTTCCATTCCAAAACATGCCACCATAAATGTAAACGAAAAATCAAATTTTCTTCTTTTTTCATTGGATATATAAAGCCAAAATAGCAATGAAACAACAAATAATATTATCAATATTTTTACATTACATACGCAAGCTGTTATCGTCCATATACATCCTCTTATTATTTTATTTTCTGCATAATTTATTTTATATGTATCAAATGCATACATTACATAATCCACAATTACAATAGCTGACATTAGATACATTAACAGGTCCAATGAAACACATACATATATATTTCTATATACTAATGAACTGACAAAGTATACTGATACAAGAACAGACAATATTTTTATAATATAGTCTGCACTATTCACAACTTTTTCCCTCATATCATATTTCCTTCCTTACAAACTTACTTTTTTATTTCGTACTTGAACCCTTTTTTATAACGAACATAACTATCCAAAAAAATGTTCCTCCAACATCAAGCACCAACAATGGTATACTGGCAAATGCAGTTCTTGAATCATATAGGTTTCTGTCTCTGGAACTTTTACTACCACATCCGAAACACTTGCAAGTTCTCCACCTTTTGCCCCCGTAAGTCCAACAACCTTAATTCCCAATGCTCTTGCAACAACAGTTGCACTTATAATATTTTTACTATTCCCTGATGTAGAAATTCCAAGAAAAACATCTCCTTCTCTTCCATATCCGAATAATTGCTGTGCAAATACACCAAGTCCATCCACATCATTAATATACGCAGTAGTAAGTGCTTCATGTGCAACAAGTGGAATAGCCATCAGACCACATTCCAGATTTTCAGCTAAAGATGGTCCTCTCTCTGAATCCACCTCACAAAGTTTCTTGGCAAATTCTGCCGATACTTTTCGCGGAGTTTTAAAACGTTTCATAAGCTCTCCCGCAATATGTTCTGAGTCAGCAGCCGAACCACCATTGCCTGCAATCAAAAGCTTATGGTTATTCTCATAAGCCTCCTCCATAACTAAATAACCATCTATTATATCCTGCCTGCACAACTCTAAAACAGGATATCTCTGTATTAACAAATCAATATGTTTCTCTAATTTTTTTTCTAAATGTCTCATATTTCTCCTTCATAAAATTCTAATTAAGAATTTCCGTAATCACATCAAGCAAAGATCCACCTGTTATATCAGCTTCTATCAGCTTATTTTCACGTTTTATATATCCAGTCTTACACCTAGCATTTTTTCCAGCCAACACATCATTTTCTCCATCACCAATCATCCATGATTTTGACAAATCAACATTAAAATCAGTTGCTGCCTTCCACAACATCCCAGGTTTTGGTTTTCTGCAATCACATTCAAACTTCAACTCTGGTATTTCACCATCGTATCCCTTGTCTGGATGATGTGGGCAATAGTAAATTGCATCTATATATGCACCTTTCTCTCCTAAAAGTGTTTCCATCTTATTATGAATCTCTTCCAGTTCTCCATAAGACACTTCGCCTCGTGCAATTACCGGTTGATTAGTCACTACAATAGCCAGATAACCTGATGCATTAATTTTTTTGATTGCTTCTATCACGCCTGGTAACAATTCAAATTCATCAATATTTCTCAAAAATCCTACATATTTATTTATTGTACCATCCCGATCCAAAAAAATAGCCTTCTGTTTATTTGACAAATTTTTTGCCTGTACAATTCCTTTTTCATAATCTCTGCATACACCATAATACCTTTCTGGTGTCCCCATATCTTTTACATATTCCGGACTATCGTATACATACATCTTTCCTGTTCCAGATAATGGTTTCAAAATCTGACGATCAAGGTCAATTTTTCCAATGGGTACGATTGCCGTCTTATCACTATGCACCCCTGCATCTGAGACAACCATCTTCTCATCATCTGCCAGTAATTTCAAATATTCATCAATAGCCCTATTCGCAATAACATGTAAACCCGCATTCACTCTATTCTGATACCACCGGGGTCTCTTATCTTCTTTTGCCAACCATCTGTCCACCTGTTCGTTGCGATTAACAATAATAAGTCCACTATCATAAGGATGCGCATTCGGATGAGTAAACAAAGTCACTTCAGCCTTCTTTTCTCTATGAAATGTTACCATTCTATTAAAATCAATGTCAAATATAGCATCCGCATTTAATAGTAAAAACGAATCATCTCCAGATTCTTCTATTTCCTGTCTCAATCGGAATAATGCCCCTGCATTTCCCAGTGGCTCTTTTTCAAAGTAATAATTAATATGCACTCCTAACTGACTTCCATCCTTGAAGTAATCCATAATTACTTCTCCCATATGACTCACAGTAAGGATAATATCTGTAAATCCCTGATTTCTAAGACAGACTATTTCTCTCTCCAATACCGGCACTCCACATATTGGAATCATTGGTTTTGGTATATCTTGGGCAATAGCTGAAATACGAGTTCCTCTACCACCTGCCATTATGATTGCTAACATCTATTCTTTTCTCCTAATAAATATTTCCACTTGGTATAACAATGGTATTACCTTCGTTAGCATAAATCACTTGTCCATTAATGCATGAACTTAAAGGTGTTACTAAAAACAATGCTAACTCTGCAATTTCTTCACATGTAATTAATCTTCCACCTAATGCTGGAAATGATAATTCGTCACTTGTTGTCCTTCCCGCAATCTTTGTAGCAACTCCACCTGGAGCAATTGCATTCGAACGGATTCCATATTTCCCTAATTCTACTGCAAGCCCCTCTGTATATTGCATAATTATATTTTTCGAAAAACCATATGGATTTGTGCCTGCTACTTTTCCTGTTTCAGACGAAATATTTAATATAACTCCTTTGATTTTTTCTTCTACAAAATAATTAACCACTCTGTTTGTCGCGAAATATGGTCCTCTGATATTGGTCGACATTATCTCATCCCAATCCCGTAACCTGCATGAACTGTAATTAACATCCCTATATATTCCGGCATTATTAATCCAAATATCAACTTGTCCCAATTCATTAAGTACTTGTTTGAATTTTTCTTCTATAACTGTGCAATCGGATATATCCCAATTCAAAACGCTGACTTTATCTCTATCCACTGCATCTGCAAAGTTATGTAATTTTACCTCATCTCTCCCTGTTATCAAAACTCTTGCCCCTTGACTAATACACTTGCGGGCAATAGCTGCTCCAATCCCTTCAGAACCGCCAGTAATAACCACGCATTTATCTCTTAGCAAATTTCCACTTTGAGTTGTTGAAATATCTACATAAACCTTTTTACCAAACATTTTTTTTAAAGTACGGCTAATTTTATTCATGGCTGGTCTCCTTCCCAATATCCATTTTTATATAAATCATTCTCTAATTTTTCCATAAAAACTCGTCTTCCAGTCTCAGATAACCAATCAACTCCATTCCAAAACAAATTATTATCATCTTGAAATGTATCATCCAGTCTATAATCTAAATGTAAAACATTATTTTTTTCTGCTATATCCCGAAAATTCGAATAGTAAAAATTTTGTAAAAATTTTTCAGAAAACATTTCGTTCATCTGCCGTGCCATAGGGCCGGTCACAAAAACAAGTTTCCATCCCTGTGCTTTACATTTATCCACCAATCTTTCTAGTAACTTTCGATTATATTCAAAGCATGGTATTAAATGAGTTGTATCTGCATCTGTCAAATTCTCTAATTGAAACTGTTTCTTCCAGACATCACAATGTCCCTGTGCTATTTTTTTCAATCTGTCTTCAGATACAACACATTTTTGATATGACCATTCTGAGTCAATTTTTCTATTTACAATACTATATATTGCTTTTTTCCCTGCATACAAAATTGGATATTTTACCGCAATTATATACTTGAGAAGCGAATATTTTTCTATTCTATCTTTGGGCAGCTCATAATAATACTTTGCAATTTGATTCAATGATGTATAATTTTTTAAAGCAAATAAACCAATAGGAAAAAAAGCAACCACAATTGTATCTCGTGGAATATGCTTCGAATAATTTTCCAGTAACTGAATATCATAATATAAAGATTGTGGTGCACGGGCCAGACTAACTCCCTCATTTTTAAAGTACTGAAATGCAAATCTGGCATGTACACTTCCCAAATTAACCATTTTGATTTTGTCGGACCAATATATTTTTCTCACAGGACGATTCTCAAATTCAACTAAATTTTGATAATAAAATGAATTCTTATATCTATAATTCAATAACATGAATACCATTATTATCAAACATAATATTCCTAAAACTATCATTTATTTACTTCCTTCATCTATATGGATTTTAATGCCTTTTTTTCCTCATCAGAACTTACCATATAAGCAAGTGCTATATATAACACTGTATAAATTATTCCCCATATAATCATTTCAAACTTATTTGTAATACCAATTCTATTAGAAATAGCATATAATACTATGCTCATACATACCATTGAAGCAACAATTGGCACAATATTTTGGAAATATCTTTTTACATCCAAGCCAATCGTTTTCTTGAGATATGGGACTATAAATACACACATTCCTATAACATACGCTGCTGTTGTAGAATAGGCTGCACCTTTTATTCCTAATGGTTTAACTAATACATATGTTGCCACAACATTAGCCAAAAATATCACAAACTCACACACCAAAAAATATGTCTGTTTATTTATAGCTCTTAAAATCAAGTGTCCGCTTCCCATTAATGAGCTAAATAATGTTCCTACCATCACTATCATGCTAGTAGTCCATGCCAATTCATACCTAGAATCAAGCCAGATATCTGTTACAAAAAACTTCCCTACCACTAAATATCCACCCAGTATATAGAACGCAATAAATGCTTGTAACCGGCTTATCTTTATCATCACTTCTGTAGATTTTTCTTTCGGGTTGTTCTCACTAAATTTCATAACTATCTTTGGAAATATCATTGTACTAACAATTTGTGTCATACTGTTAAAAGCTGCTGAAATAATGGCTCCTGATGAAAAAATAGAAACCATTGATGCATTTAAGCGCATACCAATTATTATCGAATCGGTATTCCATATCAGTTGTTCAATAATAAGATTTAAAAAAAACAATAGTGAATACGAAAAGAATTTTTTAGGTGAAATAGGCATCCTTTTATTTAGATTGCAGAAACCAATTTTCATTTTTCCTTTACAAATCGCATATAAAAAGTTTGCACCAAATGTAAATATTGAAACATACAAATCTATATACGCTATAAGTGTAGCCGACTTTCCTTTGTTTATCAACGAAAAAATCAATGCTACCCTCAACAGATATTTCAACAAATCCACTGTTTTTACATATGTATATTTCTCATATACAAACAGATAAGACATATATAAATCTGTTAGAATTGAAAAAACAGCGCTAATTAACAATATAATAAAAATACTTCTGGCAAGCTGCAAATCTCTCGTTGATAAGCTGGTAGAAAAAAAATTAGGAATAAAACGGAATATCAGACATCCAACTAAAACAGCAAATAATCCCGCCCCAAAATTCAATGCTGTTGAAAATGAAACTAATGCTTTTGCTGCATCTCCTTTATCTTCACCCTTCGCTCTTAATTCTGACAAAAAACGTATCAATGTGTTTCCTACGCCAAAATTTAAAATAATCAAATATGCCGCTAACGACACTATAATTTTATATATTCCATAATCATTATCGCCAAATATTTTTATCAAATAGGGTGTTACAACAACTGTACTGATCATTTGCACAAAAACTGTAGCATAGTTAATGACTGTTCCATATACTATCTGTTTATTCTTCATTTTTTCCACAACCTTTATAGCCATTAATTTTATTTGCCAATACCGTTGGTAAGTAATATTTTACCTTTTGCTTCCATGACAAGGTTTTCTTAATTGCTCTTTTTAAGCCTTCTTTCTTATAAGTATCCAAGAAAATTTTATCCGATTCATCTCTTACCCTTGGTTCGGTCAAACGCTTATTATGTCTTTCAACCTTTGAATATTCTACTTTTTCCAGATAAACCTGCTCTTTAACAAGATTTAGCAATGTCTTTCCCTTAACTGTATTTATACATAAAATTGATGTTCCTTTAGCGTTATAGTATGGTTCTTGCGGCGATACCCCATGATAATCTCCTAATGTAATATCTGAATACCTATTTTTTCCTCGTACATTACAAGAAAAACATGACTCCCGTTGCATATAATGAACCGCTATCCCCAAATCAGTTTCATAAAATACCCTGACATATCTCTTCTCATTATCAAATCTAATATCACTCCATTGAGGTATCCAATTTGTTCCTGCAGGCAATCTTAAATTAATAGATTTTACAGAAGACTTGTATTTTTTTTCTAAATTTTCTATATAGTTTTCTAGAACTGAAGGTGCCGTTGGTCCCTGACATACAAGATCAATCTTATACAAAATGTCATATTCTTTTCCCAAAAATGTTGATAAAGCTGCAACTTCACAAGGACATCCCACAAATAATACAGGAGTCTCTCTTTCTAAACATTCTTTTATTCTTTTATATATCAGGTTCTTCCTGCTTTGCACATACTTCGAGCGTTGCATCCTTTCTAGAAGTTCTTCTCCGCCCAATTCATGATGAACTCCCTTAAAATCTTCATCCCAAATAACGGCACATACCTTTCCATTGGGATACATTTTCATGAATTCATCTGCAAAAATTCTAAATAACCCACCTGAAGAACTACTATATACTATCTGTTTCTTTTTTGAGTATCCTGCATAAGTTTCAATTTCATCTATGTTATTCTCCTGCTTATCTTTTGCCCTATGGCATACACTAGTACATTTTCCACATGCAATACATTTCTTATAATTTGTATATGGATAGAAAAAACCACTTTCATCTTTTCGCATCTCCATAGCTCCAACAGGGCATATATTCGCACATGCTTCACATCCAGTGCATTCTATTTTTTTTATATAATTAAAAGTAAATGCTTCTTCCAAAATACACCTTCCTTATGATTATGCTTAATTAAAATGCCAATGCGGTTTTCCTGACAAAACATATGTCAAATTTCTTGTCCTATCAGATATTTTTTTTGCCGGTACTCCTCCGTATATGCCATATGGTTCACAGTTTTTACAGACTAATGCCTTTGCTGCTATTACAGCTCCTTCTCCTATTTTTACCCCTGGCAATATGGTAGAATCCGAACACACCCACGCCCGTTCACCAATTACAACTTCACCTCTATGTTCAGGTGTAACTGCAAAGCTTGGGCTATTGACATCATGCTCTTGCGTCCAAATATGTACATTCATGCCTAAAACAACATTGTCTTCTATTATAATTCCTGATCTTCCATCAATTATGCAGTTGCCCGCAATGATGCAATTTCCCATGTGCACATTCCACGGAGAACGAATCTCACATCCTGCACTTATAACAGTTTTTTTGTCTATATCCATGCAAAAAACTCTTTTATATAATATCTTTCTAATTCTATTACTCGGATATTTACTCATGCGCATCTGACAATACCGCATCCATCCATAAAAATAATGATCCGCATTTTTATAAAAAGTTTTTAATGCATTCACAAGTTTTCTTTCTTTCAAAGAAGACTTGCTATTTTTTATTTCTTCTGTTTTTTGATTAGAATTTTTAGTTTTTTGTTTTACCATGCTATCTATTTTTCGTTCTATTCTGCAATAAACCGATAAAAACAAAATGTTTAATAGATATATTAACAAAACAACTATTATTATCTTTAATATTATATT